>Ga0065721_10004213_pt1 | contig 56933 bp, 53 predicted proteins | sample Mesricmetagenome_FD_59108 | JGI IMG/M metagenome (GOLD analysis project Ga0065721, IMG submission 59108) | Mesophilic microbial community from rice straw/compost enrichment Sample: eDNA_1 v2 (version 2) | ecosystem: Engineered > Solid waste > Grass > Composting > Bioreactor | place: USA: Davis... | reverse complement strand
GTCCGGCAGGAAGTAGGTCGCCTCCTGCCAGTGCCCGCGCACTCCCTTCTTCTTCAGCTCCTCGCGCGCCAGGCCCATGTAGTGGTGCGCGAGTTGGTAGCCGAACCCACGCGAGCCGGTGTGCACCATTACCCAGAGGTGGCCGTTCTGGTCGTACTGCAGTTCCGCAAAGTGGTTGCCGCCGCCGAGCGAGCCGAGCTGCCCGATGCCCTTGTCCACCGCGCGGTGCGGCGCGTCCCAGTCGTCGTCCACGGGCAGGAAGTCGCGCTCCGAGTTCTCGCGGGCGTAGCCCAGGGCGCTCGCCCCGTGGCGGATCGCCTCCTGAAACTGCTTGTGCGAGAACGCCACCTTGCCGCGCTGCCCCACCCCCAGGCCGATGCGGTGCATCACCTGCTCCGAGAACTTGCGCCTCAGCTTCTCGTCCAGCCCCTTCGTGTGCGGCACCTCGGACTTGAAACACAGAATTCCGCAGTTGTGAACGAAGACGCCCGCGTCCAATGCGAAGTTGCCGTACCCCGGCACGGTTAGGCAGTACACGTCAGCTGTCTCGGCAAGTGGCTCTACGGCAACGACCTTATGATTGAAACCATGCTTCCAGCGGCGATGTCCGGACAGGCCAAGCCCGCTCTTCACCTGCTTGCCACAAACCTCGCAGGTATAGATGCGACTGCCTATCTCCCGAGATTTCGCCCGCCCTGCCTCGCTCTGGTTGTACGCGACGAGGTACTGCTTACCGCGCACTCCGTTGCCGGAAACCGCTTCCTTGAAATGGTCCGGTCTGGTTTCCATATACTCCAGGATGTTACGCGTACCCCGCTTCGCGAAGTAGGCATGCCCCTCCGCCGTTTTCGCCTTAGCAGCAAGCGACGCCTTTCTGCGCGCTTCGAACTCCTCTGACTGCCAGTGGGTGTGTTTCTCAACGTTCTGCCGGTGATAGCTCGCGTGGTCTCTGTCGCCCATGAACGTCAGGTTTTCTGGGCGGTTATCCGCGGGGTTGAAGTTGCGATGATGAATGATGGTCTTCTGCCCTTCAAACCGCGGCACCGGCCCGAGTAGTCCCGCCCGCGCAACCATCCAGTGAACCCGTTGATCGCGACCGGAGTACGGCTGCTGAACAAAAACGTAGCCGTCCCGGTCCTTCCCGGAATAGAAAGGCATGAGCGAGGTATCCGGGGTCAGGTCTTTTGCCTGGCAGTAAGTTCCGTCGCGCAGCATGACCTCATGATCCGGCGTGCAGCGAATCTCCCGCCCATTATCCAGCAGGACTTTCAGCAGAGGAGCATTTGTCCGAGTCTTGCGCGCGGTGGCGCGAGCGACGGTGATCTTATGGCTCGGCGTTACGGCAAAAACAAAGAGGTCCTGGTCCCGGCGGGCAAGCTCCTCCAGTGGGTACGAGCAGCCATCCGCCGTAGGAACGAGCGTGTCACCGGTGAAACACCCGATGTCGTAGCCCACAGGCGCGTGCAGCAGGGTTCCGTCGGTCGCGATGACGCACCCCACCGGCACCGTCGAGCCGATGTGTGCGTCGGGAGTCACCACCACGTCCAGCACCCCGGGAAAGGAGGCAGCGGTCTGCACCTGCTGGTACAGCCCCTCGTCGGACTCTGCGTACAGCTTCTCGTTCAAAAACAGCCGCACCGGCACGTCCACGCCTTTAGCGAGCGTGTAATATCCTTCGCCGCTCGGTTCACACTGATCTTTCAGATTCATATCGCTTCACTCGCTGCCGCGCGCATAATTTCGACAATATCCATATGTCTATGATTGATCGCGATGTCCAGTGGTGTCTCGCCTCGGTAGTCGCCTACGGTTGGATTTGCACCTGCATCAAGCAAAAGGCGTACTACTTCAGTATGTCCGTTCCGTGCTGCTCGACGTAACGGTACCCAGCCGTGGTAGTCGGGCACTGGATCAGGATCGGCCCCGTTTTCCAGCAGGGCCGCGACCACGTCGGTGTGTCCTCGGTCGGCGGCAAGCATCAGTGCGGTCTTTCCGCGTTCCGCTTTGACATTCTGATCAGCCTTATGGTCCAGCAGAATGCGCACAGTTTCGGCATGACCACCTTGCGCCGCAAGTGTGAGGGCCGTCCATCCATAATAGGTCGCCTGACGATTTATCTCCGCCCCCGCGTTGAGCAGAAAGCGAACAATCTCTTTGTGTCCTGAACGCGCCGCCAGCATCAAAGGAGTTCGTCCTTTCTCGTCGGCAACATCTACTGTTTGCCCCGAAGCTAATGCTGCCACCCGTGAAAGTTGCCCCTTAGCAGCCGCGTCTGTCAAACGGTCACCCATACAGTATTTTCATATCCTCTACACTTGGAGATTCGGAAACGTCCAGCATGCCGGGGAACAAGGTGCCTCGGCACGTCCACGCCCTCTTCCAGCGTGTAATAGCCCTGCCCGCTCGGCTTGCATTGTTCTTTCAGATTCATACGCCCCTCTATCGCGGCGGCGGGAGTCTCTGATAAATTCGTGAGAAAAACCCCACAGGAAGGGGCACGCATGGGACACGATATGTTTCACCAGGCGGTCCCCGCCGGGGCAGACTGGTGGGACCGCATCCTTGCGAGCAGGGAAGTGCGCGCGGACATTTCGCTCCTCGCCTACCACCTTGTCTCCGTACGAGAAGGAAGACCCGATCCCCTACCTGAGCCGCCCATACGGACGGAGGCGGGCCGCCTGTTGGGGGAGCGTCCCGGGGTCGAACTCCGGCACGTAAAGCTGATGCGCTGGTGGGACAAACTGCATTACCTCCTCTCCGGCCCGCGTAGAGCCGCGCTGCATGGCCCCTATAACTTCAAGGACGCCGAGGACGTTGGAACGATGGCGGTCCGAGGTCAGCGGCGTCTCGGCCAGGATATTCATGGCGGCCAGGGTTACCAGGTGCGTTACACGGATGCCGAAGGGGCGCTGGAGGTAGCCGCATTCCTGGACCGTGTGACTGAGGCGGACCTGCGCACCTATTACGCCCCGGCAGAGATGCGGGCGGCGTACGTCTACAAGATGAGCGGAGATGAGGGTGAGCAGGATTTCAAATACCTGCTCGGCTACTTCCACTACCTGCGCCGGCTGTATGCAGAGGTCGTGGAGCATGAAGAGGGTGTTCTTGTATGTATCGTCTGATACCGGCAGTACGTCACGGCTGGACCGGGTACTACGGAGGAGTGACGAACATTCCTGCGGACACGAAAGCGGGGCAGACGCCGGAGATCGACCCGCGCGTGGTCTTCGCGGCGGAGCGGACGCTGCTGGCCTGGATACGCACCGGCCTGTCGCTGATGGGGTTCGGGTTCGTCGTGGCACGCTTCGGCCTGTTCCTGCGCGAACTAGCCGCCGTGCAGCCGGGCGTCGCCCCGCCGCCCGCCTCCGCCGCCACGCCCGCGCCGGGGTTCTCGCTCGCGATCGGGATGGCCCTGGTGGCGCTCGGCGTCGCGGTGAACCTGATTTCCGTCCGGCAGCACTACCGCGTCCTCGCGCGCCTGAACCGGGGCGAGACGATGTACCCCGTCACCGCCTCCCCGGGTGTGGCCGTCGCCGCCGCACTCGCCCTGCTCGGAGCCGTCATCGCCGCGTACCTGTTCCTGGTCGCGCGCTGAGTCCGGGCGCGTTTAACCCACACGCCGGGCCGTCCGATACAGTAGGTCAGGAGAACACCGCCCCCCATGCTGCTGACCATCACGACCACGCACCGGCCCGCTACCGACCTCGGCTACCTGCTGCACAAGAACCCCGCGCGCTCCCAGACCTTCCCTCTGAGCTTCGGCCAGGCGCACGTCTTCTACCCGGAGGCCACGCCCGAGCGCTGCACGGCGGCGCTGCTGCTGGATGTGGACGCCGTGGGGCTCGTGCGCGGGGGCGGCCCCGGGGCGCCGCGGACGCTGGCGCAGTATGTCAACGACCGGCCCTATGTCGCGTCCTCGTTCCTGAGTGTCGCCCTGGCCGGCGTCTTCGGGAGCGCGCTCAACGGGCGCACGAAAGAGAAGCAGGAGCTGGCGGAGACGCCCCTGCCGCTCGAAGCGACCCTTTCCGTAGTGCCGAGCCGGGGCGGGGAGGCGTTCCTGCGCCGCCTGTTCGAGCCGCTGGGCTACGCCGTCGAGGCGGAGTCGCACGCCCTGGACGCGACCTTCCCGGAGTGGGACGAAAGCCCCTACTTCACCGTCCGCCTGAGCGGGACGGTGCGCCTGGCGGACCTTCTCACCCACCTCTACGTCCTGATCCCGACGCTGGACGCCGGGAAGCACTACGCCATCGGGGACGACGAGGTGGAAAAGCTCCTGCGCCGCGGTGAGGGCTGGCTGGCCTCCCACCCGGAAAAGGACGCCATCGTGCGGCGGTACCTCAAGCACCGCCGGTCGCTCGTGCGGGACGCCCTGGCGCAGCTAACGCAGGAGGAGGTCCCGGAGGCGGCGGACGAGGCCGAGGAGCAGCGCGGCGACGCGGCGGAGGCGGCGGTGGAGCGTCCGCTCAGCCTGCATGACCAGCGGCTCGGGGCGGTGCTTGCCGTTCTCAAGCAGAGTGAGGCGCGGCGCGTCCTCGACCTCGGCTGCGGCGAGGGGCGCCTGCTGGAGATGCTGCTCAAGGACGGCCAGTTCACTGAGGTCGTCGGCATGGACGTCTCCTACCGCGCGCTGGAGCGGGCTCAAGAGCGGCTGCGCCTGGACCGTTTGCCGCCCGCGGTGCGGGAGCGCGTCCGCCTGATGCAGGGGTCGCTCATCTACCGCGACCGGCGCCTGGAGAACTTCGACGCCGCGGCCGTAGTAGAGGTCATCGAGCACCTGGACCCGCCGCGCCTGGCGGCATTCGAGCGGGTGGTGTTCGGGTTCGCCCGCCCGAAGTCGGTCGTGGTGACCACGCCGAACGTCGAATACAACGTCCGATTCCCGTCGCTCCCGGCGGGGAAGTTCCGCCACCCGGACCACCGGTTCGAGTGGACGCGCGCGGAGTTCCAGGCGTGGGCCGGCGCCATCGCCGACCGATATGGGTATACCGCCCGCTTCCTCCCTCTGGGCCCAGAAGACCCGGAGGTGGGCGCGCCCAGCCAGATGGCCGTACTTGATAGGGCTTAAGGCAGCCCAAACAACATGTATAACAACATGTATCCTGTAAAAGTGACGGCCCCTGCTCACCCGTCGCCTGGCCCGTCACTCCGTCAGCCCACGCCAAGTACGGGCGGTCAGTGCCGCGTCGAAACCTCTCATCGGTAGGCCGGTGATCTGCTCCAACCACCCGGCTACCTGACGCGCCGGATCCGCCTCATTGCGGGTGCGCACCTCTACCTCGGGGCGAAGCCCCTGCCGGGACGCCCCGAACCGCAGGATGAGCAGCACGCTCAGCAGGAGCCGCAGGCAGGCCGCCACTTCGAAGTACGACAGGTCGGAAACGCGCCTGCCCGCCAGCCGTTCGTAGAGTGCCACGTTCATGGGGCCGCCGCCCGACCCCGCGAGGGAGGCGATCAGCCGCGTCCAGGCCAGGTCCGTGCGGTAATCCGCGAGCCTCACGTTCGACCAGTCGATAACCACGGGAGACGCGCCGCCGTCGCCACCCGCCCGCAGTAGCACGTTGTTGCGGTGGAAGTCGCCGTGTACGACCACTGGCCGCTCGCAGGCAACCGTTGCGCGGCGGCCGCTCAGCCAAGCCAGGGCCTCCCGAAGGCAGCGCGGTTCTGTACCCTCCAGTTGGTCGCACTGCCACGCCAGCGTAGCCTGTTCGGCGTCGATAGCGGCGTACGGGTCGCCCGCCGCGGCCTGCGCCAGCGGTGAGTTGGGAAGAATGGCACGTCCCTCCAGCGCGTGGAGGCGGACCATCAATGCCCCGTGCAGGGTATGGCATTGCGCCTGCTGCTCTTCCGGTGCGGACCAGTACGCCGCCTCCAGGGAGGTGCCATTGATCCGCTCCATAACGAGGAATGGTCGCCCGAACCCTGCCGCCGCGTCTCCGAAGCCCTCTACTCGCGGCACGGGGTAGCCCGCCTCCCCCAGGCGGCGCATCGCGCCGAACTCCTGCGCAGCCTTCTCCGCCGCACCGCCCCCGCGAAAAGACGCAGGACCAGGCTCTGGTCTTCTCCCGCTGGCCCCAGAGAGAACGCGAAGATGTCCGCCTCGAAGCCACTGCTCAGGTGCGTCACACCACCTACAGCGCGCCCGCCGTACCGTTCCGTTAGCCTCGCCCGCCTTTCGGATATCCGGTCAGACACAGAGTAGCACACGCTTTCGCCGCGAAGCCAGGTTACCGGCATGCTATACTGACAGCGAAACCGAAATGCCGACCACGACCGGGACTGTGAACGAAATGCCCCCCTCCCCCCCCTCCGGCGCAAACGGAAACGGCGGCTCCCTGTGGGCATTCTTAGCCGGGCTCTCGGCGGTGGCGGGGCTGGCGGAGTTGGCATTCGTGATTGTGAACGTCTCCGCACTGCCGGTCTATCTCAAGGCGGGCCTCCACCTGCCGAACCTTCCCGGTATTGCCCTGGCGGCGTTCTACACGGCTGAGGCGCTGGGTAACTCCCCCATGGGCGCGCTGGCGGACCGACTGGGGCGGCGGCGCATCATGGTGCTGGGGGCGCTGCTCTCGGTGGCAACCTGCCTGGGAACGGCGTTCGTACGCGTCCCCCCGAGCGGGGCAATCTGGGGCGCGGTGGGCCTCATCCTCCTCTTCCGGGTGCTGGACGGCCTCGGCGCGGCGATGCTCTGGCCCTCCGTCTTCGCCAGCGTTGGCGACCGGGTGCCCCCGGAGCGACAGGCGTCCGCCATGAGCGCGCTGAACATCACGTACCTCGTGGGGATCGCCATCGGGCCGTTCATCGGCGGCATCATGAACGATACGCTCGGCCGGGGGTACGCGATGGACGACCCGCGCCGCTACGCCCCGTCGTTCTTCCTGGCCGCCGGGTGCTTCTTTCTGACTGCCGTGATCGCCTACCTGGTCGCGCCGCGCCGTGCGCAGGTGCCGCTCCCCGTGCAGCAGCGTGAGGCGGAGGAGGAGGGAGAGACCACGGTCGGGGAGATCGCGGAGGCGGCGCATCCGCCGGTGGCAATGTCCGCCATCCGTAAGGCGATGCAGACCGTGCCGATGCTCATGGTCCTGGGCTTCCTCATCTTCTTCGGGGTGGGCCTGATCGCGCCATACGCCAAGACGTTCTGCATGGCGCGCTTCAACCTCTCCGAGTCGGCGTTCGGGTCGCTGCTGCTGCTGCCGGCGCTCATCATCGCGGCGATCTCGCTGCCGCTGGGCCGTCTGGCAGACACCTGGGGCAAGGTGCGCTCCATCCATCTCGGCATGGGCGTCTGCGCCGTCTCGCTCTGGCTGATCCTGCTGATGAAGAGTCAGGTCGCGGTGGTCGCGCTGGGGACGCTGCTAGGGGTCGGGTTCGTGCTGGCGTTCCCGTCGTACATGGCCTACCTGGCGGACCTGGGCGGGCCGGAGGAGCGGGGCGGCCTGATCGGGGCGGTGCGGATGGCGCAGGGGGTGGGCGCCCTGCTCGGCGCCGCGCTAGCATCGCCGCTGTATACGCTGGACGCCGAGCACCTGACCATCTTTGTGGTGGCAGCGGCGATGCTGACGGTGGGCTTCGTGCTGAGCCTGTTCTTCGTGCGGGAGCGCCCGAAGGCGCCCGCACCGGGGGTATCTGCATGACGCGCGAGGAGCTATTGCGCGAGGCGATCCGTCTGAGCCGGGAGAACGTGGACAGCGGCCGGGGCGGACCGTTCGGCGCGGTGGTCGCGAAGAACGGTGAGGTCGTGGCGACGGGGGTGAACGTGGTCACGTCCGCAAACGACCCGACAGCGCACGCGGAGGTGACGGCGATTCGTGCGGCCTGCGCGGCGCTCAGGACGTTCTCGCTGGCCGGGTGCGAGATATTCGCCTCGTGCGAGCCGTGTCCGATGTGCCTGGGCGCGATCTACTGGGCACGCCTCGACGCCGTGTACTTCGCCGCCGGGCACGCCGACGCCGCGGAGGCGGGCTTCGACGACTCGTTCCTGTACCAGGAGATCCCCCTGCCAATCTCGGAGCGGTCGCTCCCCACGCACCACGTCACCGACCTGCGCGACGAGGCGAACGCCGCCTTCCAGGCGTGGCGCGCCAACGCCCTCAAGACCCCTTACTGACCCGTCCGCGTTTGAGCATCGCGGCATCCAGAACCGCTGCACCGGCGATACCGACGCTGTAGCAGGCGAGGTCGCTCCACAGAAAGCCGAAGCCGAGCACGAGGCCGCCGAGGCGGGTGGCGCGCAGGGCGTCGATCCAGGGCGCGTGGTAGAGCTGGCTCACTTCGATGGCGAGCGAGAACGCCCCGGCGCAGAGAGCCAGGCTCCCCACCCGCGCCTTTGGCCAGGCGGCCGCGGCGAGCAGATAGACCAGCGCTGCCCAGAGTGTGTCTCCGGCATACTCCCCGAGGAAGGACGGAAGCAGGTCCCGGTACCGCCGCGCTGCGAGGCCCAGTGCTACCACGGCGGCGCAGAGGGTCAGGTACAGGAGGCGAGGGCGGAGGGGTTTGGTGGTTCGCTCGGGCATGGTGGTGCGGCGGGGTGTGCGCCGTGGACTGAAGTCCCGGCTTCGTTGATTCAAGCCCGCCTCCGCGGGCTCCGGTAGACGATGCCGTTACCGCGTTCCGGTAGCCGCTACCCGTTCCAAGGAGCCCGCGGAGGCGGGCTTGAATCAACGAAGCCGGGACTTCAGTCCACGGCGCACACCTCGCGGCACCAACCGGCCCGCGGCAACTACACTACGCCGGGTCGGCGGGGTCGGTGGGCTGGGCGGGGTCGGCGGCGGGTTCGCGGGCGGCGGCGGCCTCGGCGTCCGCGTCCGGGCGTTTGGCCCAGCGGGCGGCGAGCGCGCTGCACAGAACGAGTTGCAGCGGGTGGTAGATCATGATGGGAAGCAGGATCAGGCTCAGGGCCGGGTTCGCTCCGAAGATCAGCCGCGCCATGGGAACGCCGGAGGCCAGCGACTTCTTCGAGCCGCAGAACACCGCCGCGATGCGGTCGGCGGAGGTAAGGCCAAACACCCGACTCAGCACGTTTACGAACGCGAACACGGCCGCGAAGAGCACCGCCGACCCGACCAGTGTCAGGATCAGCACGCCCGCTCCCTGTCCGGTCCACACGCCCTCCTTCACGGAGTCGCAGAACGAGGTGTAGACCAGCAGCAGGATGGTCCCGCGGTCTATCCGCTGCGTGAACCGCTTATTGCGCGCGGCCCACGCCCCGAGCCATGGGCGGCACAACTGTCCGACCACGAGCGGAAGCACCAGCCATTTGATAAGGTCGAGGACCACCTCCCCGCCCGGGGCGCTGGCGGCGGCGACATCTGCCCCGCCCTGGCCCGCTCTGCCGAGGTAGAGGCCGACCCAGAGCGGGGTCAGACCGACCGCGAGGAGGTTGGACGCGCCGGCGTTGAAGACCGCGGCGGGGACGTTTCCGCGGGCCGCCGCGGTGAGCGCGACCGACGAGGAGACGGTGGACGGGAGCGCGCACAGGTAGAAAAAGCCAAGCGCCAGCTCCGGCGAGGCCCAGCGCGCCGCCAGCGCCGCCAGTCCGAACCCGACTAGCGGGAACAGGAGGAAGGTGGATGACTGCACGGCGATGTGGACCTTCCAGCGCAGCAGGCCCGCCTGCAGCGCCGCAAACGACAGCCCGAGGCCGTTCAGGAAGAAGATCAGGGCGACGCCCGCCTTGGTCAGCAACTCCGGGTGCAGGAACCCGCCCTTGGCGCCGGGGCCGGGGAACAGCCACGCCAGCCCCGCGGCGGCGGCCATTCCGATCAGGAACCAGTCGGGCTTGCCCAGGCGCTTGCGCGCGGCAGCGGCGGGGGAGATAGCAGGGCTCTCGTTTGTTTGTGGGTCGTCGGCAGGCACGTCGTGTTCCCGCAGTGCTAGAGTGTGATGGGGGCGGGCGCGTTCGCGCCCGCCCCCTGCTGAATATACCCCGCCGGGGCCGTTACAGCTTGGGGTGCAGGCGGCGGCGGCCGGAGGGGCCGAGGGCTTCCGGGAAGGGAGGAACGGAGTGGGTGCGGCAGACGACGGCCCGGCGGGCGTCCTCCGCCTTCTGCTCGGCACGGTCCGCGATCGCGTCGGCCACGTCGTCCCCCGCCCCGGCGCGCTTGAGCTGCTGGCGGGTGAGTCCCAGGTCCTCCAGAATTGGCAGCCGGACCTTCTGGAAGTACATGCGTGGCCCGTAGATGCCCGCGGCGTCGATCTCGCGGCTGCGCTCCTCCCACCCCGGGATCAGCGCGCGGGCGGGCATGGAGAAGTGCTCAAACACAAACTTCAGGTCCGCGGTCGTCTCCTCCGGTTGCAGCGCCAGGTACGCCTTGACGCCCTTGCGGAAGAAGTTGTAGTGCGCGGACTCGTCCGCCGCAACCCAGCGCAGCAGGCCCGCCAGCGCGCCGTCGCCCTCCTGCTCGGCGCGACGGCGCAGGTTGGTATAGTTCAGGCCGGTCGCCAGCTCCTGAACCATCGTGTAGATCATCATCTGCCGGGGGTGGTCGAAGGGCAACTCCCACTCCGCCCCCTGGAGGGAGTTCTCGAAGTCGCGCAGCTGCTCCTCGGTGCGCTTGCCGGAGCGCAGAAGCCAGTCTTCCAGCACCAGGCTGTGCTTGGACTCCTCATAGCCCCAGTTGGCGTGAAACCAGGCGCGCCCGCGTGAGCGGCGGATTAGCTCCATCATCTTGCCGGTGTAGTCGGGCAGGAACATCTCCACGGCGGAGAAGAACTGCACGATGTCCGCGGTCAGGTCCGAGGAGGCGGGGTTAACCTTCTCCCACGGCACGTCGCGGGTAATGCTCCAGCGGCGACGCGCCTCGGCGTTCTTGAAGTACTTGAGGAAGTTCTCCAGGAAGATCGCTTCAAGCTGAGCGGCCGCGCTGTGACTCATTGGCCTCCCCGCCCGGAGACGGCCTTACGCGACACGACCACGTCGAGGGTCATGGTGGTGTCAGTGAAGATGCGCTGGCACATCTTGAGGTAGCCGCGGAAGCGGCGGTAGTAGTCCGCCCCCACCATCGCCTCCAACTCGGCCTTGTGGGCGTGCATGTTCGCGGTCCAGTGCCCCATGGTCTTGCGGTAGTGCTCCAGGGAAAGCTGGTGGATGGCGTGCACCTCGAACCCGGCGGCGTTGGCCAGGGCGAGCTCCTCGGCGAGCGCACGGTAGTTGCCGGTGGAGCCGTAGATCTCGTTGATGAGCGACAGGCCGCGGGTCATGCGGCTGTAGCGCGGGTGGGTGAAGTGCAGCTCCTTGTTCACCATGCGGCCGCCCTCGCGCAGCAGGGAGAACGCCTTCTCGAAGAACCCGCCGAGGTCGTTGAAGTGGACGATCACCTCGTCGGTGGTGACGGCGTCGAAGGGGACGGCGTCCTCGTAGTCGCGCCAGTGGCACTCCACAATCTCGACGGAGGAGGCGACGCCCTCACGCGCGGCGCGCTCCTCGGCGGCGCGCTTCTGCGCGGGCGAGAGGGTCAGGCCGACGCCGGTGACGCCGTAGGTCTTGCACAGGTAGGTGAGCGGGCCGCCCCAGCCGCAGCCGACGTCGAGAATGCGCATGCCGGGCTTGAGGCCCGCGAGCCGCGCCGTGAGGTCGAGCTTCGCCTCCTGGCTGGCCGTCTGGTCCTCCGGGTCGATGCCCTCTTCCCAGAGGTTGCAGGAGTAGACGTTCCACCGGCCGCCGGTGACAGCGTAGAAGAACTCCACCGGTTGCTCATAGTGAACGTTGGTGCGCTCCCGATCCTCTTCGGTTGAGTATGCCTGGTAGAACTCCTGCTCGGGCGCAAAAACAGTCTGCTGCCTTGTGTTGGACGACACGAACCCCTCCTCAAAATAGCCAGTGTGGAAACGCCCGTCTCCGGACGGCAGCCACGTCAATAACTCTTGTGCGCGTCAGTCGGCCTGACGCCAGCGCCGGAGCGCCCCGTCGAAGTCGTGGCCCGGAGGCCACCGCGGTATGTTCTTCTCCTCAAAGGCCGAGCGCCACCGGTCGTGCAGCCACAGCCACTGGTCCGGGTAGCGGCGCACCATGCCCTCGAGGATGTCGTTTATCTGCGCCGTCAGCCGGGTGACCTCGGCCTCCCGGTCCCCCGCCTTCTCCGGCAGGATCGGCGGGAAGAACACGACGCGATAGCGGTCATCCGGTTCGCGCACGCAGAAGGCGGGCAGCAGCGGCACACCGGTCCGGAGCGCAAGACGCGCCGGCCCGTTCACCGTGCCTGCCGGGACGCCGAAGAACGGCACGAAGACGTCGCCGCTGTTCTGGTCCACGCCCAGCGTGATGACCTCACCGCGCCGTAGCCGCCCGATCAATTCTCGGGCGGACGTCCCCTTGCTCAGCAGGACATTGCCCCCGCGGGCGCGCATTCGGCGCAGGTAGTCAGCCAGCGCCGGGTCTGCGGGCTCCCGGGCCACCCCCGTGGACGGTACCCCCTGCGCCGCCATCCAGGTGCCCAGAAACTCGAAGTTCCCAAGGTGGCCGGTAACGACGACAAAGCCGCCCCCACGGGCGCGCACGGCCTCCAGCCACTCCCGCCCCTCCACCTCCGCCACCCGCTCCCCCACCTGCGCGTCGCTCAGAGCCGGGACGCGCAGGAACTCGAACACGTTCTTCCCCATGTGCTCGAACACGCGCCGCGTCAGCGCGTCGCGCTCCGCCGCGGTCAGGGCGTCGCCGTACGCCAGACGCAGGTTCCGGTCGGCAAAGCGCCGCTGCCGCTTCCCCACCCGATATGCCAACCGGCCCAGCGCCGCGCCGCGGCGCATGGCGGCGGGGTGGGAGAGGCGCCGGGCGCCGCCTGCCGCGGCCTTCAGCGCGCCGAGAATGATCTTCTGCCAGAGGCGTGTCCCCAGGCGACGGCGGCGCGGCGCTTCGGTGGTCTCGGGCGGGGAAGGCGATGCGGCCGTTACCGACTCCGCCTCTTCGGGCGGTTGGTTGGAGGAGATGGGAGACGTCAGGGCGGTGGGCCTTTCCTGGAGGGACGTACGCGCCGTCCCCTTCTATCAGATGCCGTCAGGCGGCGGAATACGTCAGGATTCTGCCAACGGCCTATCCGCACCTGCCAGCCTCCTGGGTAACCCGTGTAAAACGTCGGGCTACGACTTACTGAAGAGCGGGGCGCGCTCCTGCCAGAGTTTGAGGATAGCGCGGGCGATGCGCTCAGAGTCGTGGCGGACGACGACGGACTCAGAGATGAACGACCCCTTGACCACCGTATAGCCCTGCTGCGCGACGGCGTCGATGTCCGGCTCTACAAACTCGGCGCCGGACCGGGTGTAGCGCTCCAGCATCTCCCCGGACGGGCGGGCGCTGTTCACCAGAACGTAGTCAAAGGCGCGGACGCCCGCGTGCTCCTCGATGGCGCGTACATGGTCCGAGGCAGAGTAGCCGTCCGTCTCGCCAGGCTGCGTCATGACGTTGCACACGTACACCTTCAGCGCCTTCGCCTTCGCCACAGCGTCCGCGATCTCTTTGACGAGCAGGTTCGGGATCACGGATGTGAAGACGCTGCCGGGTCCCATCAGGATGATGTCCGCCTGGGCGATGGCCTGGAGGGCGTCGGGGAGCGGGCGCGGAGAGTCCGGGCAAAGGCGGATGCGCGTGATGCGCGCCGGGTCGTGCGCAATGTTGGTTTCGCCCGTGATCTCGCGTCCGTCCTCCATCTCGCCCACCAGCACCACCGACTCCACCGTGGAGGGAAGCACACGCCCCCGGATGGCGAGGACCTTGCTGGTCTCGCGGACGGCCTGCTCGAAGTCGCCGGTAATGTCGGCCATGGCGGCGATCAGGAGGTTGCCAAACGAGTGTCCGGAAAGGCCGTCCTTCTCGTCGCGGGTGCTGAAGCGGTACTGGAAAAGCTGCTGCATCAGCGGCTCGGCGTCCGCCAGGGCCACGAGGCAGTTACGGATGTCACCGGGGGGCAGGACGCGCCCGTGCATCTGCTGCTGGAGCAGGCCGGACGACCCGCCGTCGTCGGTCATGGTGACCACGGCGGTCAGGTTGGAGGTGTACTGCTTCAGCCCGCGGAGCAGGGTGGACAGTCCGGTACCGCCGCCGACCACGACGATGCGCGGGCCGTGCGACAGGGCGCGGCGGCGGCGGATGACGTCCGGCAGATCGCCCAGCCCCTCGGGGGCAATAGCACCGACAATGGAGCGGTTGACCGCCACCAGAGCAAAGAACACGGTGCCGAGGCCCAGTGCCAGCAGCGCCAGCCCCATGGGCACATAGACCGCGGGGCGATCCAGCGACACATGGAGGGCGCGCGCGAGCCAATCGGCCAGCAGGTCCAGGTACTCCAGTGTCCGGATGTTCGCCAGCACCATGACGCCGACGATCACCAGGGCCATGCCGAGCGGGATCAGTACGAGCCACCGCTTCACGCGGATACCCGGGTAGAGCCACTTGATACCGCGGGTCACCGAGCGCTGGAGGCGCGCCTCCGGCGACTCCGGCGACTCCGGCGCCGGGGGGGGCGGCGGGGCGACCGGGGTCGGCTCGCGGCGGGTGGGAAGGTTGATGCGGGTGGCCATGGGTCCCCGAGAAGCGTCGCTACCGCGCCGGCTGTTGCGGCGACGGCGGCGAGAGCGCCTCGTTCTCCTTTCCTCGCAACGGCCGCTCCCCTTCCAGCACGATGGCCGGCTCCGGTTCGCGGGCGGCGGACGCCCGGTGGACATCCCGGTGATGCAGCAGAACCCGGTAGCCGCGCTCCGCCAGGAAGCACGCCAGCTTCTCCGCGATAAACACGGAGCGGTGCCGTCCGCCGGTGCAACCGATCCCGATGGTCAGGTACGCTTTGCCCTCGGAGACGTAGTGCGGCAGGCTCCAGCCCACCAGATCGTAGAGCCGCTCCAGGAAGGCGCTAGTGCGCTCGTCCGCCATCACGTACGCCTCCACATCCGGGTCGCGCCCGTCCCGCGGGCGAAGCGCATCGTCGTAGTGAGGATTGCGCAGGAAGCGGACGTCGAACAGCAGGTCGGCGTCCATCGGCGTGCCGTACTTGAAGCCGAACGAGGCAACCGTCACGGTGAGGGCGGGGCCGCGCTGCCCTGGCGCGGCGAACTCGTCGCGCAGTCGCTGGCGCAGGTCGGCGGGCATCAGGCCCGTGGTATCAATCGTGAGATCGGCGCGCTCCTTGACCGGAGCCAGCAGGGCGCGCTCCTGCGCGATGGCGGGCAGGATACCGCCGGCGGACAAAAAGAGCGGGTGCGTTCGCCGCGTCTCCTTGAACCGCTGGATCAGCGTCTCGTCGGAGGCGTCCAGAAACAGCAGGGTCGCCCGCGTCCCCAGAGCAGAGAGACGATCCAGCGCCGGCAGGAGTTCGTCGGCTGTGCGCTCACCGCCGCCGCGCACATCACACACCAGGCACAGCGGCATCGGTTCGGCCCGTTCGCCGCTCGCGACCTCCGGCAGCAGGCGCGCGGGCAGATTGTCCACGACGCGGAAGCCCATGTCCTCGAAGGCGTTCGCGGCAAGCTGCTTGCCCGCCCCGCTCATCCCCGAGACGACCACGCGCGCGGGCGGGGAGGCGGCAGCCACCTCCCCCGCGGGCGACGCGTCCCGCTTGTCTGGCAGGTTATCTGAGAAGTCCGGCATAGGCTGCGGGGAGCCCGCTAATCGTCCTTCCGACGGCGGCGGGGCTCGTCGCGCCCCCCTTCGCCGACGAACATCCCCAGGAAGCCGGAGATGATGCTCATGACTACAGAGCCGAACAGGGCGGCCCAGAAGTCGCGCACTACCAGCCCCACATCGAGCCGGCCCACGAGCAGGAACATGAGCGCGTTGATGATGACGCCCAGCAGACCGAACGTGAGGCAGTTCAGCGGAAGTGTCAGCAGGCGCAGGAGATTTCCGAAGACAGCGTTGACCAGCGACAGGACCGCCACGGCAACAAGCGCCGGGACAATCCCTGACTTCAGCGCCAGCCCCACGCCCAACTGCTGCCCCAGCCAGACGGTGAGGTAGAGCGCGAGAGCCCCCAGTATCCAGCGGATAATGATTCGCACGAGATCGGTACTCCTGCCTTATTATATCCGCAGTCCGGAAGTCGTGCGTCACGGCGCTCAATGCGGTACCGTCAGAGGACATACCGGCGGCACCGGTGAACGTGCCGCTATGTGCCGCAGTGCGGCATCCGGAGTTTCGTGCAGGTGACCCCGCTCAAAGGAGGGTACCGATGCCATTCCGCCTATCAAAGCCCCGCGTCTCCGCAATGCTGGCGTTGCTCGTCACGGCCACCGCGGTTTCACCGCTATTCGGGGCACAGGCCAAGCCCCAGAAACCCGTCAAACCCATTCCCGGGGGCGCGAACCAGGTCGAAGGGCTGAACGGCAAGGTCGGCCAGATGCTCTTCACCGGGAAGTGGCGCTTCCAGGTGCTGTCCGCGGAGCCGGTGGAGACCTACGCACTCAAAGCGCCCGGCAGCGAGCAGGACTACGCCAAGTACCACGACGTCGCCGAGTACGACGACGCTTCGAGGACGTTCACGCCCAAAGCCGGCTACACGTTCGTCGCGGTCCGGTGCAAGGCGAAGAACGGGCAGAAGAAGGTCCAGCAGCTCGACTTCTACCTCAACGACCAGAAGACCGCGCTGGCGGACGAACAGGGAAACTCGCACCCGCCCATCGCGTTTGACATGCAGTCGAAGGGCGCCTGGGTCACCAAGCCGCTGCTGCCCGGCTCCGAGGTCGACATTACGGTCCTCTTTGCCGTCCCGCCCGACACAAAGCTGAAGGACGTCGTCTTCACGCTCAAGAATTGGGAGGACAGAGTCGGTAAAGAGGTGCGCGTATCCCTGAAAGCGCCCGCGCCGAAATCCGGCTAAGCCCCCTTCAGGTAGTCGTACACCGCCTGCGCGGCGGCTTTTGTCATGCCGGGGGCTTTGGTCAGGTCGTCCACACTGGCCTGCTTCATCCGCTCCACGGAGCCGAAGAACTTGAGCAGGTTGCGCCGGCGCAGCGGGCCGATGCCGGGGATCTCGTCCAGCACCGACATCTGGGCGGCGCGCCCGCGGACGTTCCGGTGGTAGGTGATCGCCCAGCGGTGGACCTCGTCGCGCACGCGCTGGAGGAGGAAGAGCGCCGGGGAGTTGCGCGGCAGTTCGATCGGGTCGTCGCGCCCGGGCACGAAGACGAGCTCGAACTGCTTCGCCAGGCCGATCATCGGGAAGACGTAGCCGAACTGCTTCATGGCGTCCTGCGCCGCGGAGAGTTGCCCCTTGCCGCCGTCGATCAGGATCAGGTCCGGCGCGGCGGTGAACTTCGGGTTGCCCTCCGCCATCTGGTTGAAGCGGCGGGTCAGCATCTCGAACATCATCGCGAAGTCGTTCGGCTCGCCCTCGCTCATCTCGATCTTGAAGCGCCGGTACTCGCTCTTGCGGGGCTTGCCCTCCTCAAAGACCACCATCCCGCCGACCGCGTGCCGCCCCTGGATGTTGGAGTTGTCGTAGGCTTCGATGCGGCGCAGCAGGTTGTCGGGCATCCCCAGCGCCTCGGCCAGCTCGCGCAGGGCGGCATCCACTCGCCCCTGTTCGGCCGCGCTCGCCGCCTTAATCTGCTCCAGAGCCAGGCGGGCGTTAGTCGCGGCCATCTCCATCAGCCGCTTCTTCTCGCCCCGCTCCGGCACGTGGAGCGTCACCTTCGCGCCCTTCTTCTGCCGCAGCCAAGACTCGATGATCTCCATCTCCTCGACATGCGCCGGGAGCAGGATCTCAGACGGGACGTACGAGGCGTCCTGGTAGTACTGCTTCACAAACTCACCGGTCGCCTCTTCGAGGCCGCCCTCGCCGCCCTCGGCGCCGTCCAGCAGGAAGTGCTCCTGGCCGATCAGGCGCCCGCCGCGGATGAAGAACATCTGGACGATGGCGCCCGCCGGGTCGGAGACCACCGCCATGACATCCCGGTCCCCGGCGGTCGTGTCCACGACCTTCTGCCGCTCGATGATGGTGCGGACCGACTGGATGCGGTCGCGCAGTTTCGCCGCCCGCTCGAACTCCAGGTTGTCCGCGGCCTCCTCCATCTGCCGCTCCAGGTCTTTGATGAGCTTTTCCTGGCGGCCGGAAAGGAACAGTTCGGCGTCCCGGACGCCCTGCTGGTAGCGCTCTTTGTCCGCCATGCCGGCGCAGGGCGCCTCGGGGCAGCGGCCCATGTGGTGGTACAGGCAGGGGCGCTGCTCGGGCTTGTTGGTCCAGTACTTCTTGCACGTCACCAGGGGGAACAGGCGGTAGGACAGGTTCATGGTCTCGCCCACCGCGTGCGAGTTGGTGAACGGGCCGAAGTACCGGTTGCCGTCGCCCTGCTTCACCCGCCGGGTGATGAGCAGGCGCGGGAATGGCTCACTGGTGGTGAGCATGAGGTACGGGTAGTGCTTGTCGTCGCGCAGCCGGACGTTGTACTTGGGCCGGTGCTTCTTGATGAGGCTGCACTCCAGAATGAGCGCTTCGAGTTCGGAGTCGGTGACGATCCACTCCATGTCCACGATGTTGGCCACGAGCCGTTTCGTCTTCGGGGTGTGGCTGGCGGACTTCTGGAAGTAGGAGCGGACGCGGTTGCGCAGGTTGATCGCCTTGCCGACGTAGATAATCGTCCCGTCCCGGTCCTTGTAGAGATAACAGCCGGGGAGGGTCGGCAGATTCTTGAGCTTCTCGGCGAGCGTCAACTCGCCCGGCAGCGACGGTTCTGGTTTTGGAGACGGCATGGCAAACATTATTTTACCGCCAAGTCGCCCAGCCCCCCCATTCCACGCCTTGTGCGGGGCTATCCGGGGGCACGGCGTGCCAGCAGGAGGCAGACGTCGTCACGGACGGGGCCACCAGCGAAGGCGCGCGCCCGCTCCACGACCGCCAGCCCCGCTTCGGCCAGTGACACGGTTCCGACCGCCTCCTCGCGTACCGCTCGTACCAGTCCGCCGTATCCGAAGAACTCCCAGTCGCGGCCGCGCCGGCGCCGCGTTTCGGTCAGTCCGTCCGTGGAAAGGGCCAGTACGTCCCCCGCGCCTAGCAGGGTGCGCTGCTCCGCGTAGTGCGAACCCGCCTCCACGCCGAGCAGCGGGCCGCCGCACTCGCTCAGTTCCACGACCTCCCCCGTGCCCGCGCGGACCACGAACGGCGGCTCTATGCCCGCCCAGGAGCAGGTGACCTCGCCGGCGCGAGTGTGCAGCACGCACACGGCCATCGCCAGGTAGGAGTCGCCCATGTGCGCGGGGTCCAGTCGGTCCCGCTCCGCCACGAAGGCGTTCATGCGCACGAGCGCGGCGGCGGGGTGGGCGTGCTCGCGCAGGAGGGCGCGCAGGGCAAAGCGCAACTCTGCGTTGTTCAGCGCCGCGTCGAGCCCGTTTCCCGTGGCGTCCCCCACCACCAGCGCGATGCGGTCCTCCTCGACCGCGAACACATCGAAGAAGTCGCCGCCGATTAGCGCGTCATCGTCCGCGCTCTGGTACAGCGCCTTAAACGTCACCCCCGGAAAGGCGTCCGGCGGGGGTGACTTCAGCAGCGAGCGCTGTAGCGTCTCCGCGATACGCCGCTGTTGCGCCGCCTCCTCACGCCGGCGCGCGGCCTCCTCACGCTGCGCCGCCTCGCGCCGGCGTTCGTCGGTCATGTCGCGGTTGACTTCCAGCGCCACCGATGCGCCCTCGTCCCAAGGGTCCCGCAGGAGCGCCCAGCGGGAGGCGACCACGATTCGGCGCCCGTCCTTGCAGAGGTGGGCGAGGTCTCCCTCCCAGCGGCCGTCGCGCAGCAGCGCCTCCACCACCGCCCCGTGCCCTTTCACCTCGAAGAATTCGGACCGGAGCAGTTCGTGGGCGACCTGCCCCACCGCCTCTTCCCGCGACCAGCCGTACAACTCCTCCGCGCCCCGGCTCCAGAAGGTGATGCGATTGGTCACCGGCTCGTGCACCAGGATGGCGTCCGAGGCCAGATCAATCAGCGCCGCCTTCTGCGCCAGACGTCGTTCGTAGTCGGAGCGGGCCGTAGCGTCCGCGATTACCTGGGAGAAGCCCAGAAGTTCGCCTGTGGCCTCATCGCGCACGGGCCGGACGGTGCTCGTGGCGAAGAACTGGGAGCCGTCCCGCCGAACGTACCACCGCTCCCCCTCTGCCCGTCCTTCGCGCTCTGCCGCAGCCATCTCCTGCTCGGGAACGCCCGCCTCTTGATCCGCCGGGGTGAAGATGACGCGGAAGTGCTTGCCAACGATCTGCCCCTCGGAGAAGCCCAGCACGCGCTCCACCCCGGAGTTCCAGGAGAGCACGACGCCCTGGGGGTCGGTCATAAAGAGGGCATACTCCTTGACGCCCTCCACCAGCGCCCGGAAGCGGCGCTCGGAGGCGCGCAGGGCGCTTTCCGCCCGCACCCGCTCGGAGATGTCTCGCACGAAGGCGGCGTAGACGGTGCGCCCGTCGCTATCGTGGAAGCGGGAGACGCTCGCCTCAATGGGGAACTCCGCACCATCCTTGCGGCGGCCGGTCAGCATCCCGAACATCTCCCTGGTGCGCCGCGTTTCGCCGGAGCGTCCAAACTGCGCTACGTGGTTCGCATGGGCAGCGCGGAACCGCTCCGGCATCAGCATCGCCAGCGACTGTCCCGCCACTTCGGCCTCGTCGTAGCCGAACATCCGCCGGGCCGCGGGGTTACAGGACAGGATATGCTGGTCCTCGTCCGCCGTGATGATAGCGTCCATTGCGGTGTCGATAACCGCTGCCAGCCGCTCCTCCGACGCCCGCAGTGCGGCCTCGGTGCGCTTTCGGGCTTCGATATCCTCCACCACGCTGATGAAGTAGAGCGGTTCGGCGGTGTCGGGGTCACGCACCAGGGAGACAGTAAGCAGCACCCACCGCTCCGAGCCGTCGCGGCGTACGTAGCGCTTCTCCATCTGGTAGCGGTCGATCTTGCCCGCGAGCAGGCGCTTCGCCTGGGCGAGGTCGGCCTTCAGATCTTCGGGGTGAGTAACGGCCTGGAATGTGGTCGCCAGCAGCTCCTCGCGGGAGTACCCCACGATCTCGCACATACGGTCGTTCACCCGCAGCCAGGAGCCATCGGGCGCCACCTGAGCGATACCGACCGGAGCGCGGTCCACCGTGGCGTGGTCCCGCAGCAGCGCCGCGGTATCGTCGGCGGGGAGAGGCGCGGCTTGCGTGCCGGCAGCAAGGGAGTTGGAATGCGCCGATGCTTCCACGCCTCATCATACCTAAAAAAACCAGGGAGTGAACATCTGCCTATCTGTCGGTCCCCTACCCTTCTCCGCTGCGGCGAGCGGCGTAGGCTGCGACCGCCGCCGCCTGTTCGGCCGTCTCTACCGCTCCGGGCCGCACCGCGCGCACGGCGGCGATGGCCTGCTCAGGGCCGAGATTGGGGTCCAGGGCGAGCAGATAGCAGGCGGCCAGCGTCCCCGTGCGCCCGAGGCCGCCGCCGCAGTGGACCGCCACGCGCTTTCCCGCCGCTACCGCCGTTTGTATCGCCGCCACGCCCGCGTCCAGTGTTTCGGGGGTGGGAGCGGCGAAGTCGGGCACGGGCAGGTGGATTTCGGTCATGCCATAATGCGCAAGGCGCTCGGGCGGGTGCCGTCGGCGCTCGTGCAGGTTGACCAGCAGAGTGATGCCCTGCCGGGCCAGGAGCGCAACGGCCGCCTCGGTGCGGGGAAAGCCGCAGGCCAGCACCTCCCCTTCCCGCACCCACGCCCCCCGATCCGTCCGCAGGCCCACAGCCGACAGGGCCGCGCGCAACTCGCCCACAAGCCGAACGGTCAGGGACGGGCGCGTCCCAGGCCGCGCGCTGCTGCTGCTCAACGCCCCTCGCCAAGCAGGAAGGGCGCGAGGTCCGCCAGGGCGTCCAGGCACACATCCGGCGGCGAATCCGCCAGCGCCGCTGGCCAGTCCCGGCCCCGGCGGAGCCACGCCGTCTTCATGCTGACCCGCCCCGCCCCGAGGACATCGTACTCCGGATGGTCCCCCACGAACAGTACGGAGGGGAAGGCGTCGGGACGTATGCCCAGTCGCTCTGCCGCCGCGAGAAAGATGGACGGGTCGGGCTTCTGCGCGCCGAACACGTCGGAGATGAGGACGCACCCGGTCAGCCGGTCCAGCCCGCGGTGCGCGATCTTGCGCTGCTGGCGCGCGGTGCCGTTGGTCACGATTCCGAACGGAATTCCGGCTGTGGTGAGCCGCGCGAGCAGCGCCCGCGTCTCCTCTTCGATATGCGTTTCCGCTATCAGCGCGTCGTGGAAGGCGTCCACCATCTCTTCCACGGTCTCGGGGAACAGGTTAGCGTGGCGGCGGCGCAGGTCGGCGAACAGGGGGACCTTGCGCCCGTAGCCGCCGTCGTCCCGGGCGACCAGCCATGCCACGGCCTCCGCGTGCGCGGGGGTCGCGGGGGTAAGGCCGAGGCGCGCCGCCGCGAAGCCTTCGGCCCAGCGCAGGAACGCCGCGTCCCGGTCGTGCAGCGTGTTGTCCAGGTCGAACAGGACCGCCTTTATCGCCGCCTCCGCCCCCCTCATGCCGCCGCTCCACCTTTCGGAATCCGCTCTGCCGTCAGGCAGCGGAGAATATCGGCGGGACGCTCCGCCAGAACCGGCGCCCCCGCCGCGCGAAGTTCGTCCCGCGATCCGTACCCCCAGAGGACGCCGACACAGGCGACGCCGTTCCGAAGGGCGCCTTCCACGTCGTGCCGGCGGTCGCCCACCATGACGCAGGCGGCGGGCTCCAGCGCCTCGCGGGCCAGCAGATAGGCGATAAGCTCCGCCTTGTCGGAGCGCTCCCCCGACAACTCGCTGCCGTATACGCCCGCGAAGAACTCCCGGAGGCCGAAGTGGGCGAGGATGTCGGCGGCGTACACCGCGGGCTTCGAGGTCGCCACGAACAGCCGGTGTCCGGCCGCACGCAGCCCCTCCAGCGCTTCGGGGATGCCCGGGTACACCTGGTTCTCGAACTTGCCGACGCCGCCGAAGCGCTCGCGATAGAGCGCCAGAGCCTCCCGGGCGAGCGCGGGCTCGTCGGAGCCGAGCAGCGCCGGCAGAGTCGTCTGGAGCGGCGGGCCGATGCAGGCGCGCAGGTCAGCCTCGGGCGGCACGGGACGGCCCAGCCGCTCCAGCGCGAAGCGCAGGCACCCGGTAATCCCCTCGGCGGGGTCGGTCAGGGTGCCGTCCAGATCGAAGAGAATACTGGCGGGCGTCCGGGTCATCCGTCCGATTGTACCCGCGCCTGCGGCTCCGGGAGGAGAGCAATCAGCACGCCCCCACCCCGGGGCGGGGCGGCGGAGGGTTCCGGGTCGGCGGTGAAGACGTGGACCTCGCCCGCAGCCGACACCGCGAAGAGCGGTACAGCGTTGTCGGGGATGCCGCCCGGCAGGTCCCCGGCAGTATCCCCGTCCGCAGAGAGTGGCAGAGAGACGACCGCCGCCCCCTCCGCGAAGAGGCGTCCCAGCTCCTCAAAGTGGTACTCCGGACCGAAGAGATGCCTGCCGACGTCCTCGCCACCAGCGCCCCCCTCGCCCCGCTCCAGGCTCTCCGGGCGCCAGGGCAGCGTGTACACCTTATCCGCCCCGAAGACATCCCGGAAGGCGAGCGCCGCGTCGGCGTTCACCTCCTCGTTGGACGTCATCGCCAGCAGGCGCCCGATCCCTTCCAAGTCCACCTCGTTGCGCACCTGCTCCGAGGCGGCATCGCCCGCGTGGGCGGGCAGCCCCTCCTCGCGCGCCTCGGCCAGGTTGCCCGCGTTGGTGTCCACCAGAAGCACCGGGACGTCGTTCCGGTGCAGCTCCGCGGCAATGGCCCGCGCCCAGTCGTGCGCTCCCACGAACAGGACGCCCTGCGGCCGCCTTTCGGCGAGGCCGAGCAGGCGGGCGACGGGCAGCGCGGTCAGGCCGTAGAAGGCCACGGTCCCGATGACGACGAGAAAGGTGAGGGTGACCAGGCGGGAGGCGCCCGGAACACCGCGCTCCACGAGGTAGGCGGCGAACACCGCCGACACGGACGCCGCCACGATGCCCCGCGGCGCCATCCACATCAGGAAGACCCGCTCCTTCCAGGACAGCCGCGAGCGGAGCGTGGACGCCAGAACGGACAGCGGGCGCGCGACGCCGATGAGGGCGATGAGGAACAGGAGGTCGGGCACGCCGATGCTGCGGAGTTGGGCGATCTGGATGCGCGCCGCCAGCAGGATGAAGATGCAGGACAGAAGGAGGACCCGCAGGTTCTCCTTGAACTCCACCAGGTGCTGCACCGACACCCGGTTCTGGTTCGCCAGCGCGATACCCATGACCGTGACGGTGAGCAGGCCGGACTCCGGCTGGAGCTGGTTGGAGCCGACGAACGCCCCCAGGACCAGCGCGAGCGCGAACGGGTTCTGCAGGTGCGGCGCGACGTAGTTGCGCCCGATCAGGAGGACCAGAAAGCCCGCCCCGAGCAGGCCGAAGCCCGTGCCGATCAGGACGGTCTTGAGCATCCCCCACAGGATGAGGGGCAGGACCTCCTCCAGCCGTATGGTCTGGATGGCCTCGAACGTCAGAACGGCCAGCGTCGCCCCGATGGGGTCAATGACGATCCCCTCCCACTTCAGGAGCGGCCCCACCGGGCCCCGCGGCCGGACGAAGCGCAGCAGCGGCCCGATGACCGTAGGCCCGGTGACCACAAGAATCGCCCCGAGGAGTACGGCCAGGTCAACGTTCAGACCCGCCAGGTAGTAGCCCGCCGCAGACGCGACCGCCCAGGTGACCAGCGCCCCCACGGTGACCAGCACACGCAGAACGCGGCGCGTGGCCTGGATCTCGGAGAAGCGCAGGCTCAGCCCGCCCTCAAAGAGGATGATGGCGACCGAGAGCGAGACCAGTGGGAAGAGCAGCGGCCCGAAGAGGTCGTCCGGCCGGATGAACCCTGTGATCGGCCCGGCGACGAGCCCGAAGAGCAGCAGCAACAGAATGGACGGCAGGCGGGTGCGCCAGGCGATCCACTGCGCCGCGATGCCGATCAGGACGACCCCCGCCAGCCCTACGGCCTGTCCCCCGGCATGTCCTTCCCCCAAGCGTCCCCCCTGCCTCCGGCTTCAGCCGCGGCGACGTCGGTCGGCGCCGTCGCGGTAGAGAGCGTTGCCCCACTGCGCGATGGTATGGGCGACCTCGGCTGCCCGGGTGCTCATCAGCGGCCCAACGTGGCTCATGCCCCGGTACAGCAACACGTCCGCGCTGGCCCAATCGGCAAGCGCCATACCCGTCGTGGCGTAGGGGATGTCGGTGTCCTTCTCCCCCAGCACCACGAGCGCCGGGCACTTTGGCTTTTGTGCCGGCACCCCCTCCCGGAGCGCATCCATTACGGCTCCGGACTCGTCGCGCCAAAGCTTCCAGGCCCACAGAATCGTCTTCTCGTCGCTGTCGGGCATCGCGTCCCGCGTTTCCTGGAGCGGGCCGTTGGCCCAGCGCACGATCGGGGGGTTCTTCTTTGGCGGGCGCTTCGGGCCGACCCCGGCGGGCGCCCCGCTGTTCACCAGCACGACCCCGATGGGCGCTACCACCTCCGCCGCCTTGAGCGCCAGGACGCCCCCCATGCTCGCGCCGACCAGGAGCGGACGCTCCCCCTTCGGCACCCAGGAGATCACCTGCGCCACGTAGTCCGCGAAGACCGTCTTTTCCAGACCGCCCTCGGCACGGGGCATCAGGTCCTTTGCGATGAACCGGTAACCCGCCGCCGTGAACACCGGCTTCCACAGGTCATACTCCCAGCCGCCGCCGCCCGCCCCGTGGACCAGAACCACCGTCTTCTTCGTTTCCGCCATAATCTTGTGTACTATACCCGAAGCGACCGCGACGAATGCAGGCTCACAGCCAGGGGCGAATCTTCTCGTGCCGCACCGACCAGCGGCCGTCGTTCGGGAAGCCCGGCGCCGGGCGGCGCGGCGCCGGTTCGCCCTCCCAGCCGGCTGCCATCATCCCCACCGCGGCGAGCAGGCCGCCGTTCGCGGGGAGGTAGGCCGGGAGGTCGGGCCGCTGGTACACGTGGCCGTTCGGCCCGTAGTGGTTCGTCGGGGCGTCCAGAAGCAGGGCGCGCACCGCGAGCTCTGGCTCGCCCGCGCGGGCCGCCGCCATCGCCGCCAGGGGAAAGTCCCACCCCCAGGACTTCTTCGCCCAGCGCCAGCACTCCATCACCCGCCGCACGGTGCGCCGCATCGTTTCCGCATCCGCGCCGTCGCCGGGCAGCGCCCCGAGCGGCCCGAGCTGCGCGGGGTGCTCCCAGTTCCAGCGGGTGTACGTGTCCTCCAGCCCCTCCTGAAGCAGGTACGCGCCTTCCGTCCCGACCGGCAGGGGCGCCAGAGCGGAGCGGACCTCGTCCCACCGCGGCACAGGCGGCAGGCCGAGCCACCCGCGCCACTGCTGCGCTGCGCGCAGTCCGAAGCGCCAGTAGGAGAGCTCGAACGGCGGGTTCGATGCCGCGCGGGCGTCGGTATTCTCGGAGACGGTCTTGAGCGGCGGTCCAAGGACGTAGCGCCCCCGCGCGGCGTCGTAGTGCGCGTAGTCCGCCAGGAACTCCGCCGTGGCGAAGACGACCTCGGCCCACTCTTCCAGCGTCTCCCGGCTGGGCGCGGCGCGATAGGCGAGTTCGGCGTAGTAGATCGGGTGCGGCTGCTGCCAGATCAGGAGCGGCCCCACGGGCGAGGGGGCGTCGCTACCATCCGGTCCCACCATCTTGGGCCAGCGCGCCCCGGCGTACCCCTGCCGCGCCGCCAGGGCGCGGGCGGCGGGGAGGGTGCGGTGGTAGAACGCCAGGCTGCGCGCGAGCCGCGGAAAGCGGCCCCAGGCGGCGAAGTGGGCGGCGTGCCACCAGTGCATCTCCAGATGGAACTTGCCGTACCAGGAGTTGCAAAGCAGGCCGGTCTCGGCGGGCGGGAGCGACCCGGCGCAGTGGACGGCGGTCAGGTACTGCGACAGGACGACGCGGCGCTCCAGCTCCGCGGCGCGCGGATCGCTGCTGTCGGAGAGGTCCACCGCGCCGCCTTCGGACCAGAACCGCTGCCAGTGCGCGGCGGCGGCTTCCGCCGTCGCACCGAACCCGGGGAGTTCTTCCGGGTGGGGCTCCGGGGAGAACCGGCACACCAGTTCCAGCACCTCGCCGCCGCGGGGGGCGAGGTGGAATTCGTGGGGCCCGCGCCGAGTCAGGTCGGCATCGCCGGTCCAGGCGAGGGCGACGTGGTAGTGGTCGGTGTCGAGCGCGCGGGCGAAGTCCGCGCGGGCCAGATGAGGCTGCACGCAGTCCGTCGCGTGCCGCTCGTGGGCGTCCCAGTCGGCCATATCCATGCCGGGCGAGCCGTAGGGGAAGGCGAGGACGACGCCCACCTGCCCCGATACCAGCAGCGGCGACTCGATCCGCACCGCCAGGAGGTCCTGGTCCGGGTGGCAGCAGGTCGTGACGGCGACAGGCTGCCCCGCCAGCCGGAAGCGGCTGTGCAGGACGCCCGTCCACAGATCGAAGGTCTGGCGGAGGTCGGTCAGGTCATCCGGCGTGGCCAGGGCACCGTCCGCGCTGCGCCGCAGGAGGAGGAGGCCGATTCGCCCCAGGTGGAGCCGGTGCGGGTTCTGGCGCAGCCAGTCGAACAGCGCTTCCTGGCCGGCGCGGTCGGTGATGTAACCGACGGGGCGGCCGAAGGTGTCGTAGTCGGTCGCGCGGATGTCGGCGGGCGACGCCCCTGCGGGCGCCGGGCAGGAGTGCCAGCCCCAGTGCGCCGCTGTGCAGAGCGGAACCCGCTCCCGGTAGAGTTCGGGAAAGGTCTGCAAGCCCGTGGCGTCGGCGGTGAAGGCAAACTCCCCGTTGCCGACCGTGAGGACCGAGGCGGGGTCGAAGGCGCGGACCTCCGGGCAGTGGCGTCGCACCAGCGCCGCCCGGTCGATCGCGTTTGCCACTATCCGCGGGCCTCGCGGGCGCCGTAGGTGCCATCGGCGAGGCCGTTGAGGTACTTCTCGACGTTGGTGTAGCCGGTGCTGTCGAAGTCGCCCGTGGCGTCCTTCGGGTCGGCGGGGTTCAGGCCGTGCCGGCGCTCCCAGGCGTCCGGCATCCCGTCCCGGTCGGTGTCGGCGGGCGGCGCGCCGTTCTTCAGCTCGCCAAAGCCGCCCACCGCGTCCGGGTCGCGGATGATGGCCCCGGTGCCCCGGCGCACGTTCTCGACCAGCCGCCGGTCTACGGCATCCCGCGCCAGCGACGCGCCCGCGGTCGCCAGGACGCGTTCGCACGCCTCCGGCGCGGGCTCTGAACGCACGGGCGGGTACGGGTAGGGCGTGTCCTGCCAGGTGACCTTATCGTCGATGTCCGCCCGGGTGACCTCCCGGCCATCCACCCTGCCGTTGCGGTCCGGGTCGAAGTAGTTGCCTGCGAAGTACAGGTGGAAGTTGGCGTTGCCGCGCATCACCGGGTCGTCCACGCGCCGGCTGCTCGGCCCGGCGATGAAGTAGTTCCCCACCACGTTGACGTCGCTGCGGCCGGCGGAGTCCCCGGCCACGAAGGCGTCGCTCCCCCAGTTGTACACGACGTTGTTGACGAAGTCTATCTTCCCCTTGGCCTTGGGGTTCCGGTCGTTGTGAGAGATGTACAGGTTGTGGTGCAGGGTGATGGTGTTCCACTGCACCAGCCCGCCCATCGAGTGCGGCAGCAGCCCCTCGGCGATGATGCAGTGCTGGACTGTGATGTTCTCGCTCTCGTTGATCGAGAACGTTTCGTCGCGCCCCCAGGCGACGGAAAGGTGGTCGAAGATCTGGTTCTTCCCCTTGTGGACGGTGAGGCAATCCTTGCCGGCAGGGCCGCCGAGGCCACCACGGAAGCGCATGTGGCGCACGATGACGTTCTCGGCGTTGGAGAACGACACCTGCTGGTTCTTCGTCCCGATGCCGTCCCCCGGGGCGGTCTGACCCGCGATGGTGACGTGGGAGGCGACGCTGACCGGCGATTTCAGGTCGATGTAGCCGCCGACATCGAAAACGACGATGCGGCGGGGTCGGCTGACGGCATCGCGGAACGAGCCGGGGCCGGCGTCGCCGAGGTGCGTGACATGGTAGACTTCGCCGCCGCGCCCGCCGCTCGCCCTTGCCCCGAACCCCTCCGCCCCGGGGAAGGCGGGCAGATCGCCCGGCGGCGCCGCGCTCCCCCCGCCGCTCACCGCCGCGACGGCGGCGGCCACACCGACGCAACTTCGGACAAACACTCTCATGGGCCGTAAGACTTTCGTCGTGGAAACGTTTCAGGCGAGCGGCGGCGGCGGGCCGACGCTCGCGCGCACCGTCAGGTCGCCGCGCACGATCACGACGCGCGGCGGGCCGTCGTAGCCCTCCGACGCGCGCCCGTTCAGCAGCGTCACCACCTCGTGGGCGATCTGCCCGGCGGGCTGCGACAGGGACGTCATCGGCACGGGGCAGCGGGAGGTGATCGGCTGGTCGTCGTGGCTGATGATGCTGACGTCTTCGGGAACGCGCAGCCCCGCCCTCGTGACGTCCACCATGAAGGCGAACGCCACGTAGTCGTTGACGATGCACAGGCCGGTAGGGCGGTCCGTGAGCGCGAGGAAGCGCCGCGCCATCTCCTCGCCCCCCTCCTCGTACGGCGGGTTCTCGAACAGCCACTCCTCCCGCGCCGCCACCCCGTACTCGTCCAGGGCGCGCAGGAAGCCGCGGAAGCGCTCCGCCTGGGGCGTGCCGGGCACCCCCTCCAGCCACAGGGGCTTGCGCGACATGCCGAGTCCGAGGCGCCGGTGCCCGCGCTCCAGGAGGTGCCGGGCGGCCCGGTAGGCGTTGTCCTCCCGGTCGAAGATCACCTGATCGCACGCCAGCGGCACCGGGGCGTCGTAACTGACGACGATGCCGCCGTCGCGCTGGTACTGCTCCAGTTCCCCGAAGACCTCCGGGTCCACCATCTGCGCGGCGCAGACCACGGCGCGGGGCCGCTGCCGGCAGAGGTGGCGCACCTGCGCCGCCTGCGCCCCCCCGGCATCCGCCGACGACGGCGCCTCGGGGCTGGCGTGTATGGACACCTCCCACCCCTGCGCGCTGAGCGCCTGCTGGATCAGGCGGATCTTCTGGGTCGCCATGCCCAGGTCGAGGGTGCCGCTGAAGATGTGGACCGTCGGGTTCCGGAAGCCGCTGGCGAGGCGCTGGGCGAGCGGGTTGGGCTCGTAGCCGAGCGCCCGGGCGGCGTCGCGGACGCGCGCCCGGGTGTCGCGGGAGATGTTGCCCTTTCCCGAAAGCGCCTTCGAGACGGTGGACTTGTGCATCCCCAGCGCCACGGCCAGGTCGTCTATTGTGGGCGTCTTCGGCATGAGAGTCAGAGCCGGCGCTGGATCATCTGCGGCAGCGGTCCCCACATCCAGTTGGGCTGGAGCGTCTGCTCGAAGTGGTGCCACTTGGCGTGTCCGTCGATGAACATGTTGTTCATGCCGCCGTTGTGCCGCGTCGTCGCGATCCGGACGAATACGGTGGGGGTCGCCAGGATGACGTCCCGCTCGGCGGGGAACAGGTCGCTCCGGTAGAGATGATACCCCTGTTTTTTCGCCGCGCCGGTGCCGGTGTACATCTCGGTCAGGGCGATCATGTTCGCGGGGGCGTCGAAGTCCGCCAGGGTGAGGGGCGCGAAGCGGTTGGGGCTGAGGACGGCGTAGTTGGGCAGATAGCTGAGCTTCTTCCCGCCGGTGCCCGCCATGGACACGGGGTTGTCGTCGGACGGACAGCGGTATACGTCGTCATTCATCACGTAGGGGTAGATCAACAGGTTCCACGCGCCGCCATCTTCCTGCTGCGCCCAGGGGAGGGTCTCGTCGTAGTCCTGCGTGTACTGCTGGATGGCCAGCGCCATCTGCTTGCAGTTGGAGAGACAGGCCGTCTGCCGCGCCTTCTCGCGGGCTTTTGCGAACACCGGGAACAGAATCGAGGCAAGAATGGCAATAATGGCGATGACAACAAGAAGCTCAATGAGCGTGAACGCAGCGGCGGCAGCGTTCGTGGGGCGAGTGCGGGTGTCGGGGAGGTTCGCCTGGGTCATCTCTCTTTCTCCTTCGAATGCGGCCCGCCAAAGAATCGCGGCGGTCCCAGAGATGCGGTCGCCCTGCGGGGCGATCAACCGGTTTACTGGAGAGTGTAACACTATACCCGCCATACGGCAACCGGTTGCCGACATTAATAATTGCCAATATTAGCAGGCAAGCGCAGTTTATGCGGGCACTAATCGGCGAGGGGATACAGAAACAGAGGGGTGGAGAGCGGCGCCGCGTTCCATTCGACGTCGAGGTAGTCGTCGTCCCGGAGGCCAACCACCCGCAGGGTGTTGGTGCCGCGCAGGTCCTCGGTGAAGGCGGCGAAGAACGCCTCCTCGAACCCCAGGACGGTAACGGAAGTGGCGGCGCCGGGCCGCCCCAGCGGGGGCAAGTCCTTGCGGGCCGCCTGGCCGTACAGCCGTGCCTCCCCGGCGGTCGGCTTGACCACGACCACGTGCGCTTTGGCGTTGACGGACGCGATGCGCCCCAGACGCTTGGTCTCGATTTGACCACAGTCCACCCACAGGCGCACCCGGCCCGTCTCCGGGTCTGCCGCCACCAGGTCCGGTTTGTGGCGCTGGCGCCCCGCCCGCTGCTCGATCCGAAGCGGCAGGCTGCCCGTGAGGTCGGGCCGGTCGCGATACAGGATGTAGGCCAGGGTCTTGAGCGCGATGTGCCGGGCGGACTCACCCGCCCGGCTCTCCAGAACGATCTTTTCCCGGGCGCTCTCGGCCGGGCCGAGCAGCGTGACGGTGTACTTCACGCGACGCCGCGCCGCGCTATTGGCGCTCGGCGTACCACTTCTTGTAGAAGGCCTGGAACTCGGCCTGCTTCTCCTTGATCTTGCGCCACCAGGCTTCGTTGTCCACGTACCACTTCACGGTCTCCTCCAGGCGCTTCTCGAAGTTGCGCTCCGGGTGGAAGCCCAGCGCTTCGATCTTGGAGATATCCATGGAGTAGCGGCGGTCGTGGCCGGGGCGGTCGGCGACATAGCGAATCAGCGACTCGGGCTTGCCCAGAAGGTTCAGGATGCCCTTAACCACGTCGATGTTGTAGCGCTCGTCCTCGCCGCCGACGTTGTAGACCTCACCCGGGGTGCCCTTGTGGAACGCGATGTCGATGCCCTTGGCGTGGTCCAGGACATACATCCACTCGCGCACCTGCTTGCCATCGCCGTACACCGGCAGCGGCAGGTCGTCGATGGCGTTGGTGACCATCAGGGGAATTAGCTTCTCGGGGTAGTGGTACGGCCCGAAGGTGTTGGAGCCGCGCGTAACGATGGTGGGCAGGCCGAAGGTGACGTGATAGGCGCGCACCATCAGTTCGCCGCCGGCCTTGGCCGCCGAATACGGCTGATTGGGCTCCAGGGCGTCGCCCTCGCGGAACACATCGTTCGTACTGCCGTACACCTCATCGGTGGACACCTGCAGGAACCGCTCGTGGTTGTACTTTCGGGCGGCCTCCAGAAGCACGCACACGCCGTTGAAGTTGGAGCGCTGGGCGGTCTCGGGGTCGAGGATGGCGCGGTCGTTGTGGCTCTCCGCGGCGAAGTTCAGGATGGCATCGACGTTGCGCGCCAGGTTGTCCACCAGCGCGGCGTCCTCAATGCGCCCCTGGAAGAACTGGAAGTTCGGGTTATCCCACAGGTCGTGGAAGTTGTCCAGGTTCCCCGCGTAGGTCAGAGCGTCCAGCACCGTGATGCGGTAGTCCGGGTAGGTCTCCAGCATGTACCGGACGTAGTTCGAGCCGATGAAACCGGCGCCGCCGGTGACCAGTAATCGTTTCATATTAGCCTCTGTCCGCCTCTTCTCTCTGAACCGTGAATCTCCGTCAGTGCGTCGGCGACCGGTGGAAGTGGACCATCTTCCAGATGCCGTCTCCATCCTTTACCAGCACGCGGGTCTGGTTGTCCGTGTAGAATGTTGCCTTGCCGTTCTCTCCGCCGGGGTACGTCACCAGCAGGGTAAAGGTCACGATGGCGACGTCGTTCGACGCCCCGACGATCTGTACGCGCGGGGCGATCAGGTCTACCCGCGCCTGCGCGCTCACGCCGGTCATGCCGCCCGCGGCCGTCAGGTGCAGGTGGAAGTCCACCCCGTCGATGCGCCCGGGCGCGATGAACCACTCGTAGGCGCTCATGTCCTCGGTGGCATGCGCGCGGTAGTACTCCGCATCCTGCCGGTATACCGCCTCCAGCAGCTGTTGCGTCGCCTCCAGCGCTTCGTCTTCGAGCTCTTCCATGGGTGTGCGCCTAGCCCTCTCCCGTCAGCGCGGCGAGCGGGATGCCCGCCGGGAAATCTTCCTGCTTCTTCTCGTAGGCGCGGGTGAAGACGGCCGCCAGCAGGGCATCCCAGGCGAAGTACAGGCTTGCCACATCCTCGACGTTCACCATCTGCATGCCCTGAGAGTCGCCGCCGGTGGGCGGGCCGCCCAGGGAGGCCACCTCGGCCACGAACGTCGGCGCGTGGCGCACCTCGCCGCTCTCGGCGTGCGTCAGCACAAAGTACCCGAGGTGCGCCACGCGCCCCAGGACCGCGCCCGCCTCCTCCTCGGCCTCGCGGCGCACCGCCTGCTCGGCCGTCTCGCCCGCCTCGATGTGGCCGCTCGGAATGCACCACCCACGCGTTCGGATGTCCGCCAGCACCACCCGGTCCCCGTAGAACGGGAACACCAGCGCGGCGGGCGTGGCCGGAGCGCCCTCCCCTGCGGGAGTGGCGTCCGCTTCCACAAAGGTCGCCCACTCGTTCTTCCAGCGCACCGTCGGGTAGGCCGGACTCCCCCCGTCGCGGACGCCTTTATTCGTCATCCGGCTCCACTTTCAAGAGGTCCTGCAAGTTGCGGGCAAAGAGTTCGATGTGCCCGCAGTCCCGGCAGACGCGCGCCGCGACCTGGGACGTGGTGTAGGGAATGACGCCCAGAAAACCGTCAGGCTCGCCCGCGATCACGACCTGCGCCTCCTGGTTGCCCGCCTTCAGCGTGCCCTTCGACGTCGCCCCGCCGCACCGCGGGCACGCCCCTTTACCAACGCCCCGCCCTTTTTCCCCGCTATTCTGCGCCATGGCTCACTGCTCCTCGCCCGGAGCGGACTGCGCCGCCGGAGCCGCCTAGCCCGGCGTCATCTGCCAGAACTCGGCCCCGAGGATGTCCCAGGGCAGCCGCCGCTCGTCCGGGTCTTCGATGTTGAAGTGCTGGTTCACAAAATACAGGATTGTCGCGGGGCGCACCCCGATGTTGGCGCAGCCCGTGCGCTACCCCACGCGGGATGTACAGGAGCTGTGCCTTACCGCCGCCGAGGACGAGACGCATGGTGACTTCGTAGCTCGGCGAGTTCGCGCGCGCGTCCACCATGCCCACCAGCAGGTTGTCGGTCGGCGGGACGAACCAGACGTCCTCCTGGTTATAGTGCATGTGGAACGCCTTGATGGCGCCCGGCATGATGTGGGAGTAGGACGCCTGGCGCACCTTGAAGTCGGGGATGGGCACGAGGCGCCCCTCCTCGTCGAAGCGGACCATTTCGGCGAATGCGCCGCCGTCGTCGGTCATCAGCCGCAGGTCGATGACCTTCACGCCCTCGATCACCGGCTTCTTGCTGTACTCCTGGGTCGTGACCGCTTCCTGAAAGCGCGGCCCCAGATCGTTCTTGGAGAGCTTCTCCTGCATAGGTGTTCGCGTATACTTTCCTAGCCTGGCATCAGGCCCTGTTAGACTTTGGGTCGGGGTCGCCTCAGCGGGCAGCGCTGCCGTCGATCAGGCGGCGCAGGTAAGAGGCGTACTCCGTCTTGCCCAGGCGCTCGGCCTGAGCGGCCACCTGCGAGTCGGTGATCCACCCATTGTGGTAGGCGATCTCCTCCAGGCAGGCGATCTTCAGCCCCTGCCGGTGCTCGATGGCGGCGACATAGTTACTCGCCTCAAGGAGCGAGTCGTGGGTGCCGGTATCCAGCCACGCGGTGCCGCGGCCCAGCCGCTCGACGTGGAGCTGTCCCCTCTCCAGGTAGACCCGGTTAACATCCGTAATCTCCAACTCGCCGCGCGCCGACGGGCGGATACTGGCNGCGATATCGGTGATCTGGCTAGTCGTAGAAGTACAGGCCGACCACGGCATAGTGCGACTTCGGGCGGGTGGGCTTCTCCTCGATGGAGACGGCGCGTCCCTGCTCGTCGAACTCCACCACGCCATAGCGCTCCGGGTCCTTGACCCAGTAGCCGAAGACCGTGGCTCCCTCCGGGCGCGCCGCGGCGACCTGTAGCTGCTCCGGCAGACGGTCCCCATTGAAGAGGTTGTCCCCCAGGATAAGGCACGCCGGGCCACCCGCGAGGAAGTTCTTCCCGATGTGGAACGCCTGCGCCAGCCCCTCCGGGCGCGGCTGCACGGCGTACGAAAGGTCCAGGCCAAACTGACTGCCGTCGCCCAGAAGGCGCCGGAACTGGTCGCTGTCCTCGGGGGTGGTGATGATCAGAATCTCTCGGATGCCCGCCTGCATCAGGGTCGCCAGCGGGTGGTAGATCATCGGTTTATCGTAGACGGGCAGGAGCTGCTTGGAGGTGGAGAGGGTGATGGGGTAAAGGCGGGTTCCGCTGCCGCCCGCGAGGACGATTCCCTTCATGGCCATGGACGGTTCTCTTTTCGCGTAGTAGGCGAATCGGCGGGGCGGGCGACGGCCCGGGCGACACGTCGGGCGTCGGGGGGCGCTGCCCCCTCCGCCCGTGTCCCATTATAGGCGCCCCCGTACCCCTTGTCAAAAACGGCCGGAGCCCCCCGGGCGCGCTTGACAGCGCACTCTTCACTGACGTATACTCCCGACACGACATCTTTATCTTTGATAATGTCCCAATGGCGACGAAGCGGAGCAGTACGCCGCATCGGTCCCGCACCAGAGAGCCGGGGTAGCTGGAAACCGGACGGGGCGCGGCGGCGGAAATGACCGCGGAGCCGCGCGGGGGAAAGGGAGCGTGCGCCGTCAGGCGCGCCCGAGTAGTCCGCGCCGGGGTGGTGGGTCCCCGTTATCAAAACCGACCTGTCGGGCAGGTTTTCAACCGCTTCCCGGCCTGGCAGGTTGCAAGGCGGACGCCCGTAAGGGCGACCGCAAAGGCAGGGTGGTACCACGAGCATTTTCCCCGTTGCGGGGCCGCTCGTCCTTGCCGCAGGCCACGCCCGTTCACGCCGGGTGGGGCGCACACTGCGCAGTCAGGGGCGAGCGGCCCCGTTGCCGTCTTCATAGACGGTCCTTCCGCGCCGCTCCCGCTCCCCGGCTGCATGAACGTGTCGATCAAGGGGTAAGCGATATGGGATTCGTTCAGGGGCTGCGGTGCCGTGAGTGCGGCGCGGAGTATGAGAAGCAGCCGACACACGTCTGCGAACTGTGTTTCGGGCCGCTCGAAGTGGCCTACGATTGGGACGCCCTGAAGGGGCGTGTGACCCGCGAGAGCATCCAGGCCGGGCCGTTCTCGATGTGGCGCTACAAGGACCTGCTGCCGGTGGACGGCGAGCCGACGGTGGGCAAGCAGGTCGGCTGGACCCCGCTGGTGAAGGCCGAGAGGCTGGGTCGGGCGCTGGGTCTGCGCAACCTCTACGTCAAAAACGACGCCGTCAACCACCCGACCCTCTCCTTCAAGGACCGCGTCGTCTCGGTCGCACTGACCAAGGCGCGCGAGTTCGGCTACACCACGGTCGCCTGCGCCTCGACGGGCAACCTTGCCAACTCTGTGGCTGCACAGGCGGCGGAGGGCGGCTTCGAGTGCTTCGTGTTCATCCCCTCGGACCTGGAGCAGAACAAGGTCCTCGGCAACCTCATCTACGGCGCGCAGGTGGTGGCCGTGGACGGCTGCTATGACGATGTGAACCGCCTGTGCGCGGAGGTCGGGGACAAGTACGGCTGGGCGTTCGCCAACATCAACCTGCGCCCGTTCTACGGCGACGGCTCCAAGACCTACGGCTACGAGATCGCGGAGCAGCTCGGCTGGCGCGCGCCGGACCATGTGATCGTGCCCTGCGCGGGCGGCTCGCTCATCACCAAGATCCCGAAGGCGTTCCGCGAACTGGAGAAGCTGGGCCTGCTGGAGAACGCGGTGACCACCAAGACCTACGCCGCCCAGGCGACCGGCTGCAACCCGATCACCACGATGGTCAAGGACCAGACCGAGGTGCTGCGCCCGCAGCGCCCGAACACCATCGCCAAGTCCATCGCCATCGGGAACCCGGCGGACGGCTACTACGCGGCGGCGGAGTGCCGCACTTCGGGCGGCGGCGCGGAGGACGTGACCGACGACGAACTGCTGGAGGGTATCCAGCTTCTGGCCTCCACCGAGGGCATCTGGACGGAGACGGCGGGCGGCGTGACCGTCGCGGTCACCAAGAAGCTGGCCGAGCAGGGCCGCTTCGGGCGCGACGACGTGGTGGTGATCGCCATCACGGGCAACGGCCTGAAGACGCCCGAGGCGGTGAAGGACCGGCTGCTGACCAAGGGCACCATCGCCCCGAACCTGGCGGCGTTCGATGCGGCCTACGAGGAGCGCTACCGGCTGCCCGCGCGCCCCGACGCCCCACGCGAACTGGTTACCGCCTAGTCAGGCGGCGCCCTACAAAACCAACGCCCCCCTCTCGCCATCGGGAGGGGGGCGTTGGTTTTGTCTCTCCAGCCCGGGAAACCGGAAACTCTTCGGAGTTGGCGAGGGTAATAGAGGCGTATGAGCAGCAGCACAAACAACGAGTCCCCCCTGGAGTGGACCGCCATCGTCGCCGAGCGTAAGATCGCGGACGCCATCGCGGCGGGCGAGTTCGACGACCTGCCCGGCAAGGGACAGCCGCTCGATCTGGAGAGCGACCCGTTCACGCCGGTGGAGCTGCGGGTGGCCAACCGCCTGCTGAAGAACGCCCGCGCCCTGCCCCCGTGGCTTCAACTGGAGAAGGACATGGAGCGGATGCGCGCCGAGATGGAGCCCCGCCGGGAGCGCGGACTGCGGGCGGTGCGGTTTGCCCGGAACGCGGCGGCGCGCCAGCGGGCGATCGAGAGGCTGCGCGCCGATCACCGCGAGCGGATGGACCTGATAAATACGCTCCTGCTCAAGTACAACGAAACTGCGCCGCGCGGCTGCCAGCGCATCCTCAAGCCCTACAACCTTAAGAACGAGATGGCGCTGCTGGAAGATTCTATCCGGGCCGCCATCGCTGCCGCGGAGCGCGGTACTATGTAATAACATGCAGTACCGAACCTTCCCTGGAACCGACATTACCGTCAGCACCGTCGGCTTCGGCGTCTGGACCGTCGCCACGAACTGGTGGGGCATCACCGACCGGCAGGTTGGCATAGACCTGCTGCGCCGCGCCTTCGACCTGGGCATCACCTTCTACGACACCGCCGACACGTACAGCGACGGCGGCGCGGAGACGATTCTAGCGGAGGCGTTCCCCGGGCGCCGCGACGAGATCGTGATCGCCACCAAGTTCGGTTACGATATCTACGCTCACCGTCCCGATCCGAACCAGCGCGAGCGCCCCCACAACTGGGAGCCGGAGTATGTCCGCTTTGCCGTGGAGCAGAGCCTGAAGCGCCTGGGCACGGACCGCATCGACTTCTATCAGATGCACAATCCGCGCCTCGATGCCCTCCAGCGCGACGACCTGATGGCGGCGCTGGAAGACCTTAAGACGCAGGGGAAGATCCTTGCCTACGGCGCCGCGCTCGGCCCGGCCATCGACATCCGCCAGGCGGACGAGTCGGCGTACATCATCGAGAACACGCAGATGGCGGGCGTCCAGATCATCTACAACCTGCTGGAGCAGCAGGTTGGCGCGCCCATCTTCGAAGCGGCCCGCGAAAAGAAGAAGGCCGTCCTGACGCGCGTCCCCCACGCCTCCGGCCTCCTGGAGGGCAACCTCCACAAGGACATCACCTTCGCCCCCGGCGATCACCGCAACTGGCGCATGACCACGAATGAGCGCAGGCGCGAGTGGCTGGACCGCGGCCTCCTGAAGGTGGAGAAGCTCCGCTTTATCGCGGAGGACGCGGGCCGCACCATCGGGCAGGCCGCTCTACAGTTCATCCTGGCGGAGCCCTGCATCGTCAGTGTCCTGCCGAACATCTATGACGCCCCGCAGTTGGAGGAGTTGGCGAAGGCCCCGGATACGGCCCCGCTGTCCACCGACGAGCTGGCGCGACTGGCGGATCTGTACGCCCACGACTTCTACCTGGACTGAGGCGCCCCGCGCCTTCGCCGTGACAATCCGGTGACAATCCCTTGATGAACTACGCGGACGTTCTGGGCGCGGAGCCGGGCGAGGTGGTCCGGGCAACGACGGTGGAAGAGGTGCAGGCCGTGGTGGCCCGGGCGCACAAGGAGGGGCGCTCGGTCCTGCCCTGGGGCGGTGGCACCGGGCAGGACTACGGCTACCCGCCCCGCCATGCGGAGATGCTGCTGGACCTGTCCGGCTTCGACCGCATCGTCGCCCATGAGCACGAAGACCTCACCGTCACCGTGCAGGCGGGTGTCCGCTTCGCGGAGCTTCAGGCTGCGCTCTCGGCGCGGGGGCAGTACCTGCCGCTCGACCCGCCGCACCCGGAGCGCGCCACCGTGGGCGGCATACTCGCCACGAACGCCTTCGGTCCCTCGAGGATTGGACACGGGACGGCGCGCGACTGGCTGATCGGCCTGAGCGTGGTGGACGCGCAGGGGAAGCTCATTCGGGGCGGTGGGAAGGTTGTCAAGAACGTCACCGGGTACGACCTGCCCAAGCTGCATGTGGGCGCGCTCGGCACGCTCGGCGTCATCGCCGAGGCGACGTTCAAGGTCGCTCCGCGGCCGGAGGCGTTCCGCACCGTGCTGGTGCGTCGTGGCCGCGACACCCGCGGCGCGACAGGCGACTTTGTGGCGGAGGTGCAGGCCGAGACCTCCCCGGCGCTGGCGTACCTGCACACGGACGCGACCGGAGCTTATGTTGTTCTGGGCTACGCCGGACCGACCGAGGTCGTGGAGGACGAAGCGCGGCGCGCCCGCGGCGCCGCCGACGCCCGCCTGGCCGGTCAGCCGGGCGCCGCACTCACAGTCTTCGAGGAAGATTTGGGCCGGGAGGCGCCGGAAGCCGCGCTCGCTCTGCGCTTCTCGTGCCTTCCTGCCGACGCCTTCGCCCAGCATGAGGCGCTGACCGAACAGGCGCTCGAAACCGATGGCCAGGTGGAAACGCTTCTCGGGGGCAGCGTCACGGATGTCTTCTGGGCCGAGGCGAGCAGCACAGCGCTTTCCGCCGCGGAGGCGATGCTGGAGACCGCGCGCAGCCAGAGCCGCAGCGTATGCGTTCTTCACGCCCCGCTCACCTTCCGCCGCCGCAAGGGAGTGGACCTGTGGCACCCGCTGCCTCCCGCCTTCCCCCTCATGCACCGCATGAAAACCGCTCTCGACCCGGAGGGCACGCTCAACCCCGGGCGGTTCGTTGGCGGGATGTGAGCCGCTTCGCGTACAATACGGTCTACCGCCCGGACGGGCCGCCGTTCCGCACGCCGCTGGAGGTGCGCCGGGAGATGGAGCGCGCGCCGGCGGAGCGGGACCAGGCAGAAGCGGCACGAGCTCAGGCCCAGGCGGAGCGGGATCGGCTGGCGGCGAAGCTGCGCGCCCTGGGGGTGGACCCCGACACGCTATGACCGAAGACGATATCGAAAAGGGCCTGATGGCCTGCGTCCACTGCGGGTTCTGCCTCCAGGCGTGCCCGACCTACCGGGAGACCGGCGACGAGGCCGACAGCCCGCGCGGACGTCTGGTGCTGATGCGCGGGCTGCACGAGGGGAAGATCCCCCTGCTCCCCGAGGAGGCGACCGCCCCCGGAAGCGCGGGCTACCACCTGGACCGCTGCCTGGGGTGCCGCGCCTGCGAGACCGCGTGCCCGTCCGGCGTGCCCTACGGCGCGCTACTGGAACACTTCCGCGACGACGTGGAGGCGGAGGCGCACCGTTCCCTGGGCCAGCGCCTCCTGCGCGATGGCCTGCTCGCGACCCTGACCAACCCGAAGCGGATGGCGCTCGCCCTGCGCGGCGGCAAGCTGACCCGCGGCCGGGTGCCCGCCCCGGTGGCGAAGTTCCTGGGTCTGCCCACGGACACGCGCCTGCCCCTTCCCGATGACCTGGAGGAGGCGTCCGAGCCGGTGCCGGAGTTGACGCGGGCGCTGGGCCAGAAGCGAGGCAAGGTGGCGCTGCTAGCGGGCTGCGTGATGCGGACCCTGTACGCCCCCGTCCACCATGCGACGGCGCGGGTGCTGGCGGCGAACGGCTACGATGTGCTCTGTCCACCGGGGCAGGCGGACTGCTGCGGCGCTCTGCACGGGCACCAGGGGAAGCTGGAGGCCGCGGAGCAGCGGGCGCGCGACCTGATCGCGTCGCTGGAGGGTGAGGAGTTCGATGCCCTGATTGTTAACTCCGCCGGCTGCGGCTCGTTCCTGAAGGAGTACGGGCATCTGCTCAAGGACGACCCGGAGTGGGCGGAGCGGGCGCGGGCGCTCGCCGCCAAGGTGCAGGACGTGTGCGAGTTCCTGCATGCCGTCCGGCCGCGCCCGATGCGCGGCCATGTCGCCGCCCGGGTGACCTACCACGACGCCTGCCACCTGGCGCACGGCCAGAAGGTCATCACCGCGCCGCGCGCCCTGCTCCAGCAGGTCCCCGGTGTCACGTTCGTGGAGATGGCCGACTCCGACCACTGCTGCGGCTCCGCCGGCATCTACAACTTCCTGCACCCGGAGATGGCGCGTGCGCTTCAGGCGAAGAAGGTGGAGAACCTGCTCGCCACCGGCGCCGACATCGTCGCCACCGGGAACCCGGGCTGTCTGGCCTGGATACAGCAGGGCCTCCCCCCCGACGCGAAGGCCCCGCAGGTCGTCCACCCCGTGGAAATCCTCGACCGCGCCTACCGCAGTTGATCGCTGCCGCCTGAGAATGGCCTAATAGGGGTCGGCCTCCCAGGCGGCGGCGGTGACATTGCTGAACTTCACGTGGCCGTCCACGTACACCAGGTTCACGGCGCGCCGGAAAGGCGTGTTCTCCTGGTTCATCATGTACGTGCGCGTCCCCGCGAAGTACGAGGTCATTTCGCTCCCGTGGACGCCGGGCCAGGCATCCGCGAACGCCCAGTTCTGCGCGGGGTAGGCCAGATCCGCCAGCGGCGTACCGGTCACCGGTGACATCGTATCCCCCACCGTTTCCTGCCACGAGAGCGGCAGCGTCCCCTCCCGCGGGGTCATCGGCTTGCCGCTTGCGTCCCCGAAGTAGACCCGCTTGATGATGTTGTTGCCGTGGCTGAGCGGGTTGCCGTTGTACTGGTACGACAGCCCGAACGGCTTTGTCGTGCCGTGCCCTATGAGCGATGCCAGTTCCGTGTCCGCCGGGCAGATGAAGATATCGGGGTTCTTGACGTAGGGCTCCAGCAGGGAGCGCGAGGAGGCGCCAAACGCCCAGTTCGGCGGGAACGCCTCGGGACCGATCCACTGGGCATTGGGCATCGTGTCGTCGTAGTCCTGGGCGTACATCAGCAGCGCCGCGCCCATCTGGCGCAGGTTGCTCTGGCATGCCGACTGGCGTGCCTTCTCGCGGGCCGTTGCCATTACCGGGAACAGAATAGCGCTGAGAATGGCTATGATGGCCACGACGACGAGCAGTTCGATCAGGGTAAATCCTGCGGATCTACCCGGGGTAAGTGCCGAACCGGCCGCGCGGTGGGGCGTGCTGCGGAACATGAACAGTTCTCCTCTTTTCCTTGCCGGGTTGCTCTACGCTCCTCAGGATAAGAGAAGCGGCGGCGCGCGGCATCGGCGGAATGGGGGATTCCGGGCCACACCGTGTGCGTACGCAACCGCCGGCGGGGCCGGCGTGTCCTATCTGCGGGGAGGGGAAAAGAGATGTATCAGTTTCAACACCAGCAGATGGACCCGCGGACGGAGCGCACCTGGGCGATCGCGGCGCACCTGGCGACGTTCGCCGGCTATGTGATCCCGTTCGGCAATGTCATCGCGCCGCTCGTAATCTACCTGATGAAGCGTGAGGAGTCATCCTTCGTGGCGGACCAGGCGAAGGAGTCGCTCAACTTCCAGATCAGCGTGATGCTGCTGGCTCTGGTAGGCCTTCTGCTCTCGTTCATCGGGATTGGCGTCCTGCTCCTGGTCGCGGTCGCCATCGCCGAGGTCGTCCTGGCGATCGTGGCTGCCATCCAGGCGGGCGAGGGCAAGCGGTACCGCTACCCGTTCACCCTGCGCCTGGTGCAGTAGTCCCAAGGGCAACAGTAACCCGACCGGCCTCCGCGATACTTCGCGGAGGCCGGTTGTTTTTTGCGGCGCCGCCGTTCGCTTCTTACGTCCGGCGTACATTACACTATCGAGAATGACGCGCACCCACACGCGTCACGGGGAAGAGGCGGAGGACGATCGAACGCTGATCCGGCGCTACGGGCGCGACGGCTCCGAGGAGGCGTTCTCCCGGCTGATGCGCCGCCACTTCCGCCCGGTGTACGCCGTCTGCCGGCGGGACCTGGGCGATGCGTCCCTGGCGGAGGACGCCACGCAGGTGGCCTTCCTCCACCTTGCCCGGAAGGCGCCCGCCCCGCTGCCGCCCGGCAGCACCGCCGCGGCGTCCCCCCGCTCCGTCCTCTTGAAGGCACGCCTTATCGAGCGCGTGCAGGACGGGAACGGCGGCGTCCAGCGCGAGCAGGTGCTCGCTGCCCCCGCCATCTCGACCCTGNNCGGCACGGAAGGGATGGNCCGTGTCGGCACCAGTCCCGGCGCGAACGAGGATACCTCCCGACAATGGCAGGTCATCCTGCTGCCGCACCGGAACGACGACGGGACACTGCGCCTGAAGGTCTCCTGGAGCGAGGAGGAGACCGCGAAGGGAAAGGACGGCGGGGAAGAAAGCCGCAAGACGGCCCTCGATGCGACGAAGCGCGTGCGGTTCGGCCAGAAGACCCGCCTGACGATCCACCGGGGCAGCGTCTTCGAGCTCCTGCTCGAAGTCACCGCCTTCGAAATCACGACCGGGCCGTAGCGCGCGCGGCGCGTCTGCCTGCCCCCTTCCTCTGCGGGTGCCTCATCTGGTAAGATGGGGCACCCATCACACACGTTTCCGTAGGGAGGGCCCCGCAGCATGCGCCTGAAAGTCCTGTTCATCGGCGGCACCGGCATCATCAGTTCCGCCTGTTCCGCGCTCGCCATCGAGAAGGGAATGGACCTGTACCTGCTCAACCGCGGGAAGTCGTCCACCCGCCCCGTGCCGGAGGGCGCCACCGTCCTCACGGGCGACATCCGTGACCCTGCCTCCGCCCGCGCCGCGCTTGGCGACCACACGTTCGATGCCGTGGTGAACTGGATCGCCTTCACGCCCGATCACATCGAAACCGACCTGGACCTGTTCGGCGGGGGGCGCTGCGGGCAGTACGTCTTTATCAGCTCCGCGTCGGCGTACCAGACGCCCCCGGCGAGCCTGCCCGTGACCGAATCCACCGTCCTGGCGAACCCGCACTGGGGCTACTCGCGCAACAAGATCGCCTGCGAGGAGCGCCTGGTGCGCGCCTACCGTGAGGACGGGTTCCCGGCCACCATCGTTCGCCCGTCGCACACCTACGACCGGACGCTGCTGCCGATGCAGGGCGGATGGACCGTAATTGACCGGATGCGGCGGGGCCTGCCGGTGATTGTCCATGGGGACGGCACCTCGCTCTGGACGCTGACGCACCACCGGGACTTCGCGCGCGGGCTCGTGGGTCTGCTCGGGAACCACCGCGCCGTGGGCGAGGCGTTCCACATCACCTCCGACGAGGTACTGACCTGGGACGCCATCCACCGCATCTTCGCGGCGGCGGCTGGCGCGCCCGAACCGGAGATTGTGCACGTGCCGTCGGACGTCCTCGCGGCCTACGATCCGGCGTGGGGGGCGGGCCTGCTGGGCGATAAGACCCATAGCATGATCTTCGACAACAGCAAGATCAAGCGCTTCGTGCCCGAGTTTGCTGCATCGCACCTGCCGCTCTCCTGGGGCGCGCGGGAGGTGATCGCCTGGTACGACGCCGACCCGGCACGGCAGAAGGTGGACGACGCGTTCAACGCGCTCACGGACAGGATTATCGCGGCGCAGCGGCGTGCTCTGCCGGAGGGGAGCACGGGCGCCTGACCATGCTGCGACTCCGACGGAACGTATCCCTTGCCCTTCTGACTGCCACTGCCGCCGCCGCGTTGGCGGTACCGGCACACACCACCGCACAATCGCCCGCCCCGGCGCCGCTCTTTGAGGACCGCACGGCGGCCCTGGGGCTGACACTCGGGACCGCCGATGCCTGCTGGGTGGACGTAGACAACGACGGTTGGCCCGACCTGTGCGCGGGCGGCGCGGTCTGGCGCAACGAGAAGGGGAAGCGCTTCACCCGGCTTGCGGAGATCGGCGGCGCCGTGACCGCCGCCGACTTCGACAACGACGGGTTCGTGGACCTGTTCTCGGCGACGCAGCGGAAGCTGTACCGCAATGAGCGGGGCAAGGGCTTCTCAGAGTTCCCCCTGCCGGAGCTGCCGAAGAGCGTTTCCCGCGCGGCGTGCTGGGGCGACTTCAACGGCGACGGCTTCGTGGATCTGTACGTCGGCGGCTACGAGGACTGGAACGCCGGTATCACCTACCCGGACCTGCGCCTGATGAACGAGGGGGGCAAGGCGTTCCGCCTGACCGGGACCGACGCGACGTTCCGGACCCGGGGCGTCACCGCCTGCGACTTCGACCGGGACGGCTATCTGGAGATCTACGCCTCCCACTACCGCCTGCAGCCGAACTCCCTCCTGCGAAGCGACGGGAAGGGCGGCTTCGCGGACATCGCCGCCGCCCGCAACGCCGTGGCGACGTCCGCCGGCTTCCGCGGCGGCCACTCCATCGGGGCGGCGTGGGGGGACTTCGACAACGACGGTGAGTTTGACCTCTTCGCGGGCAACTTCGCCCACCGCGACAGCCGGGGCGACCAGCCGCAGTCGCGCTTCCTGCGCAACCTCGGCCCGGACAAGGGCTTCGCCTTCGAGGACCGCGGCACCTGCGGCGTGTTCTACCAGGAGTCCTACGCCTCCCCCGCCGCCGGGGACTTCGACAACGACGGCGACCTCGACCTGTTCTTTACCACCGTCTACCCCACGGCATCCTTCGGAAAGAAGAACTACCCGGTGCTGTTCCGCAACGACGGCGCGTTCGTGTTTACGAACGCCACCGCGGCCGCGGGTCTGGCCGAACTCCCGGCGACCTATCAGGCGGCGTGGGCGGACTTTGACCGGGATGGGGACCTGGACCTCGCGGCGGGCGGGAAGCTGTTCGTCAACGGCATCGACCGGGAGCAGCCGTACCGCCGCTGGCTCGGGGTGCGGCTAGTCGGCGACGGCAAGCGGGTGAACCGCTCCGCCATCGGCGCGCAGGTGCGGATCGCGCGCGGCGGGAAGACCTTCACGCGCCAGGTGGAAGCGGGCACGGGCGAGGGCAACCAGAACGACCTGACGTTGCACTTCGGCCTGGGCGACCGAGAGCGCGACGTCCCGGTGACGCTGGAAGTCCGGTGGCCGGACGGCACCACCCGCACCGTCCCGAACGTCCGCACGAACCGCTACATCGAGATAAAACGCTGACCCGGCGGGCCCGACGCCGGATGCCGGGCCTTCGCCGGGCCGAAACGGCGGCTGTGCTATAATGACGGCGGCGGGCGGCGCGCGAGGGTATCCCGCGCCGCCCGAACGCTTTTCCGCCCGGATTTTAAGGAGACGTTCCCGCTCATGGCGCTCACCCCCGACGAGGTGCGCAAGGTCGGCAGCCTCGCCCGGCTCGCCCTCTCCGACGAGGAGATAGACCGCTTCACCCACCAGATCAACGACCTGCTAGACCAGTTCGCGCGCCTGCAGGAGCTGGACACGGAGGACGTGGAGCCGACCTCGCACGCCGTGCCCGTGGCCGCCCTGCTGCGCGAGGACGAGGTGCGCCCGTCGCTGCCGCGCGAGGCGGTGCTGGCGATGGGGCCGAAGGTCGATCCGTGGATGGGCGGCTTCATCGTGCCGCAGGTCATCGGGGAGTCTCAGTAAACCACATGGCGGAACTATATGAACTGACAGCCGCGCAGATCGCGGATACGCTGGCGAAGGGCGAGGCGAGCGCCCGCGAGGTGACCGATGCGTTCCTGGCGCGCATCGAAGCGGTGGACCCGCAGGTAAAGGCGTTCCTCGCGGTGACGCCGGAGCAGGCGCGCGCGCAGGCGGACGCCGTGGACGCGAAGCGCCGGGCGGGTGAGCCGCTGGGCCCGCTCGCGGGCGTCCCCGTCGCGCTCAAGGACAACCTCTGCACCACGGGCATCGAGACCACCTGTGCGTCGCAGATCCTGCGCGGCTTCAAGCCGCCCTACGACGCCACCGTTGTCTCCAAGCTCGCCGAGGCGGGGGCGGTGGCGCTGGGCAAGGTCAACCTGGACGAGTTCGCGATGGGCTCCTCCACCGAGAACAGCGGCTACTTCCCCACGCGCAACCCGTGGGACCTCTCCCGCGTTCCCGGCGGCTCGTCCGGCGGCTCGGCGGCGGCGGTCGCGGCGTGTGAGGCGCCGCTGGCGCTTGGCTCAGACACCGGTGGCTCTATCCGCCAGCCCGCCGCCCTCTGCGGCATCGTCGGCCTCAAACCGACGTACGGGCGCGTGTCCCGCTACGGCCTGGTCGCCTTCGCCTCGTCGCTCGACCAGATCGGCCCGATGACCCGCACGGTGGAGGACGCCGCGCTGCTCCTGGGCGCCATCGCGGGCCACGACCCGCGCGACTCGACCTCCGTCCCCCGCGACGTGCCGGACTACCGCGCTGCGCTGACCGGGGATATCAAGGGCCTGCGGCTCGGCGTACCGAAGGAGTACTTCGCGGAGGGCATCTCGCCGGAGGTCCGGGAGCGGGTGCTGGCGGCCATTGAGGTGCTGAAGGGGCTGGGGGCGGAGGTGGACGAGTGCTCGCTGCCCTCCACCGACTACGGGCTGGCGGCGTACTACATCGTCGCGCCGGCCGAGGCGTCCTCCAACCTCGCCCGCTACGACGGCGTCCGCTACGGCTTCCGCACCGACAAGATCGGCAGCCATGTGGAGTTGTTCGAGCGCACCCGCGAGGAGGGCTTCGGCGCAGAGGTCAAGCAGCGCATCATGGTGGGCACCTATGCCCTGAGCGCGGGCTACTACGACGCCTACTACGCCAAGGCGCAGAAGGTCCGGACGCTCATCAAGCGCGAGTTCGAGCAGGTCTTCGCCCGCTTCGACGCTGTGGTCGCGCCGACCACGCCCACCACGGCGTTCGCGCTCGGCGAGAAGAGCGACGACCCGCTGGCGATGAAGCTGTCGGATGTCTGCACCATCCCGGCGAACATGGCGGGCATCCCGGGTCTTTCCCAGTGCTGCGGCTTCGACGCGCAGGGCCTCCCGGTGGGGATGCAGCTCATGGGCCCAGCCTTCAGCGAGGAGACCCTTCTGCGCCTGGCCCACGCCTACGAACAGGCGACCGACTGGAACACCCGCCGCCCGAAGCTATAAAACCACCGTGGACACGGACCAACTTTTCAAGGAGTTGCTGCGGGTCTTCTTCCGGGAATTCCTGGAGCTGTTCTTCCCGGAAATCGCGTCGCGTCTGGACTTCGGGCAGGTACGGTTTCTGGATAAGGAGGTCTTCACCGACTTCCCAGAGGGGCGCGTCCGTCGCGCGGATACCGTGGTCGAAGTACACACGCGGGACGGTGCCCCCGAACTGGTCCTGTTTCACGTCGAGGTACAGGGCACACGCCCGCCGGAAGTCCCGTACCGAATGTGGGAGTACTTCTCCCTGCTACGGATGCGCTTCCGGGTGCCGGTCTTCCCGGCAGTGATTTACGTAACGCCGGGAGCCGGCGGCCTTACGGAGGAGACGTACGCGGAATCGGTATTCGACCGGCAGGTCCTCTCGTTCCGTTATGCGGTAGTCGGTCTGCCCGATCTTTCTGCGGACGATTACCGGGAGAGCGAGAATCCGCTCGCACCGGCTTTGAGCACGGCGATGCGCGCGGCGGATCAGGAGCGCTGGCGTCGTAAGTACGATGCCCTGCTCCAAACCTCCCGTAGCGGGTTGGATGACGCGCGTAAAGAACTCCTGGCGTCGGTTATCGAAGCGTTTCTCCCTCTGCGGGCGTCGGCCGAGCAGGCGGAATTTCAGCGCCTCGTCGCGCGCGACGAGGCGCAGGAGGTGCGGCAGATGATCTCTGTGTACAAGCGGGAGGGAATGCTCCTCGGGCAGAAGGAGATGCTCCTGCGGCTGATGCGCCGGAAGTTCGGGGAGCTGCCGAAGGCGGTGGTGGAGCGGGTGGAGGCCATCGAGACACAGGAGGAGTTGGAAGCCCTTTCCGACCGAATCCTGACGGCCGCCACTCTGGATGAGATGGGGCTGACAGCGCCGCCCCCGCCTTCCCGGAACTGAGCGTGGAGAAATGGCCGAAAAGCCGTCGTACACGTCCGAAGAGGCGGAAGAGATCCTGACCCGTGCGGCACGCCAGCGGTCGCACGGGCAGGTCTCGCACGCCCGACTTCTCGCTATGGCCGAGGAGCTGGGCATCACGCCCGAGGAGGTGGCGGCGGCGGTCGCGGAGACCGAGGCCAAGCGCGAGGACGAGACGCTGCGCCGCGAGTTCATTCAGGAGCGGCGGGCCAGTTTCTGGCCCCACCTCGTCCCGTTCCTCCTGGTGAACCTGATGCTCCTCGTGATCAACCTGCTGACCAGCCCGCGCCACCTCTGGTTCCTGTACTCGCTGATGGGCTGGGGCATCGGCCTCGCCAGCCACGCGGCGCACGCGCTGCCCACGAAGGGGGCGACGTTCGAGCAGGAGTTCGCGGAGTGGAAGCGCAAGCGGGCGCAGCGCGAACAGCGCAAGTCGCGCCGGGCGTCGAAAAAAGCCGAGAAGGTGGAGACGACCGCGCAAGCCTCCCCCGCGACGACGGCGCGCGATGCTCAAAGGGCGGCGGCAGAGGCCGAACTGGACGGCGCGGCGACCGACGACGCGACGGCAGCGGCGGACATCCCCTCCTCCCCCGTTGCCCCCTCTCCCCCTATCACCGTCGTGAAGCCGGAGGAGCCGCAGCAGATCCAGATAGGCGGCGGCCGGCGCGAGTAATATGTGCCCTTGATGAACCCTTTCCGCATCGGGCGGAACGAAACGGTCAGTACGCTTCACCTTCAGGAGGTCTGACCCTGTGATGGCACTGTTACCGAAGAAAACGTTGGCCGCGACGCTGCTGGCCCTTTCCTGCGCGGCGGGCGGGTGGCTGGGCGGCACGCGCTGGGTCGCCGCCGGCGCCGCCCCCGACCCCATCGCGATCCCCCTGCCCGAGGAAGAAGAGGTGGAGGAGGCGCCCGCGCCGCGCCCGACCCCGAAGCCGATGACGCCCGAGCAGGCGCGCGCTTACCGAACGGCGATCACGAAGACCGCGAACATGGCGCACGACCCCGGGGCGCAGACGCTCGCCCGGCGCTTCGGCCTGGACGTGATGAACCTGACGTGGGAGGACACGGGCCGCTACAAGGGCTCGACGGTGGGGCCGAACATCTCCGACATGACCATCCAGGTCGCCTCGCGGGACGCTCAGGAAACGCTGTCGGTGGCGTGCATGCCGGTGATCCGCTACCCGAACTTCTCCGACAAGACGTGCGACCTGGACCCGCGGGCGTTCACCCTGCTGATGGGCAACGAGAAGGGACGCCCCCTGCGCCGCGTTTCGCTCTACGACTTTCTGGAGAACCCGACTGCCTACCTGGCGAAGCCGGATTCGTGGAAGGGGGATGTGCCGAAGTCGCTGCTCGCGCCGGAGCGCGATTCGCGGGTGCTGGTGTCCGCGCAGGCGTGCTTCCTGCCGGTGCCGAAGCAGGGCATCGCGACGTTCAATCCGGTACTCTTCAACTACCAGTCCTACGACAAGAACCCGGCGGTGCTGACCATCCTGGCAACGCGCGAGGGAACCAGTGTCACCGTAATCGACAACAAGCGTGACGCCTTCGAGACGGGCGGCCTGTGGGGGCAGCGGCTTTTCCACAACGCAGCGGGGATGCGGGCGAGCCTGACCGGGGAGCGGCAGTCCGACTTCGAGGCGCGCGGCAGAGGGCAAGCGGGAGCCCCCTCGGCGGGTGCGCCGGGCGTCCGCCGATCGGAGGCGGGCCTGAACATGGTGCTGCTGATTCAGGTGCCGCTCAAGCAGAAGGAGCGCCCCCGGCCGATGATGCTGGAGTTCGCCGCGGCCGCGCCGACGGCGATGCAGTCCAAGTCTATGGAGAGGGAGCGTAGCAACGTGGAGAACGCCGTGATCGGACACGGCGAGCTGGAGGGGCCGTTCACGGAGATTGATAACCTGCCCATTGAGCGCGACCCGCGCTTCCCGGTGCGCGTGACGGTGCAGTTCTATAAGGCGACTGACAACGGCGTGGTGAGCGCGGACGACCTGGACGGGATCAAGCGCCAGATCGACCGCGTGTATGCGCAGAGTGAGTACGTCGGTAGCCTGGTCACCGAGGGGGAGACGGGCCGCGTCACCGAGTACGCCGGCGTGAAGGTGCAGCCCGCCGACTGGTGGGAGCGCTTCTGGGAGCGCTATGAGGAGAACACGGACGTCTCCCGCGACGAGGCGATCCGCCGCCTGCGCGACCTGCTAGGGCCGCGCTATGAGCAGCGCCCGGTGAGCGACCTGTATCTGCGCGACCTGCTGCGGGAGAAACAGAAGGGGCGGCGCCCGGCGGCGTAGCCACTCCTCGCGCCTACGCTGCCGGCTACCGCTCGGCGTAGGCGCGCCCCTCCCGCTGCTCCGCCGTCAGGCATTTCAGCGCGGCGCGCACCTCCTCGCTCAGAAGATGCGAGTCCAGCACGGTGACCGGGTCCGCGAGCGGGTCCGGGCGGGGCGTCAGGTCCCGCCCATAGGCGTGCAGGAGAGCGGCCTGGCGAACCCGGTCGCGCACGGCATTGCGCGCCAGGTTCAGGGTAATGCGCCGCAGGTAGGCAAAAAACTGCCCGCGGCCCATGTAGTCGTCGAGGTGCCGCAGTACGCGGCAGAAGACCTCCTGGGTCAGGTCTTCCGCCTGCTCCGCGTCGCGCACCACCGCGAACGCCACCCGCCGGACTCCGTCCCGGTGCCGCGCGACGAGGCGGGCGAACGCAGCCGGATTGCCGCGGCGCGCGCTTCCCACCAGGTCGTCGTCCCCCGCACCGGTCCTGCCTCCGGATATCGGCCCCTCCTTTTCACCTTAAGAACCCGCCGCGCCCGTCCACGGTTTAACAGCGCTTGAACTTTTTCCGGCCGCGGGTCGCGCCCCGCCTGCATGTTTGGCCCCCCTGCTTTTCCGGTACAGCAGAGAGTAGTGTGTACAGCCCGCCGCCTGCCGCTCGGCCGGCGCGGCAGCGGCCGATGGTCATGGAGGGTAGCGAATGAATAGGAAATCTCTTGCCGCGTCTGGTGCGGTAATAATGCTGGCGGTGGCCCCCGCGGCGGCACAGGCCCAGGATATCAATGTGACGGTGGACGGCGATGTGGTCGGCTTTGTTGGTCAGAAGCCGGTGCAGCAGTTCGGCACGGTGCTGGTGCCGCTCCGCGGCGTCTTCGAAAAGCTGGGAGCGACCGTAGCCTACGACGGCGCGACCAAGACGATCCTGGCGGTCAAGGGCGATACGTCGGTCAGTCTGAAACTCGGGGAGTCTTCGGCGCAGGTGAACGGGCAAACCCGTACGCTTTCGATCCCGGCGCAGGCGCGCAACGGCACGACGCTCGTCCCGCTGCGCTTCGTTTCGGAGGCCCTCGGCGCGGAGGTCGCCTGGCGTGGGGCCAGCCGCACGGTGGTCATCTCCACGACCGGCAGCGTGCCCGAGGAGGGCAGCGGCGGCGGTACACCCGGTGCGGTGGAGGTAACTTCCCTGACGCACAACGCCGGGAACGCCCTGCGTGGCGGGGAAGCGCTGACCGTGACCCTGAACGGGACGCCCGGTGGCGTGGCGACCTTCACCATCCCCGGCATCGAGAAGGCGCGCGACCTGCCGATGCGGGAGACGAGCCCGGGCACCTACACCGGTACGTTCAACGTCCCGGCCGGCATCAACGTTAAGGGAGCGACGATCCTGGGCTCGCTGAAGAAGAACGGCGCCGTCTCTCCCCTGCTGCAGGCCAGCCAGCCGTTCAGCGTGGACACGGCCGGCCCGACACTCAGTAACCTGTCGCCCGCGAGCGATGCGGCGCTGCCTCCGGGCAGGCCGCTGATCTACGGCACCCTCTCGGACGCGGGCACCGGCATCGACACAAGCAGCACCCGTATCCTGGTCAACGGGAAGGATGTGACCGCGCAGGCCACGGTCACCGACGCCTTCTTCTCCTACCGTCCGGAGGCCGACCTGCCGGTGGGAGCCAACACGGTGTCCGTGGTCGTGCGCGATGTGGCCGGGAACGAAACGCGCAAGAACTGGGGCTTCCGGCTTTCGGCTGCGGAGGCGTTGATCCAGGAGCTTTCGTTCTCGCCTGAAGCCGGGCAGATCGAGCCGGGAGACGTGCTCACCGTACGGATGAAGGCCCGCCCCGGCGGGCAGGCGCGCTTCAGCATTGGGGGCGTGGCCGTCAACCGCCCCATGCGGGAGCAGTCTCCGGGGAACTATATCGGCACCTACACCGTCCGCAAGGGCGACTCCCTGGCCCAGGCTCCGGTGACCGCGACCTTCACCCTGAACGGCCGCACGGTCACCCAGACCGCGGGTGATGCCCTGACGATCGACGCGGGAGCGCCGGAAACACCTACGATCCTCTCGCCCCGGGAGGGGGCAGCGGAAGGTGAGTCGGTGACAGTGACGGGCAAGGCCGCGCCGAATATGACGGTACGGTATCGCCTGGAGTACAAGGGCGTGCTGCTGATCCTGCCCGCCGGCGGCACCATGACCGAGGGTGAGGTCAAGGCAGACGCGCAGGGGAACTGGCGCGTGGCGGATCTCCGGTTGAGCACCCCCTCCGGCGTGCGGAACGTGAGCTACACCCTGACCGCGGTGGCCGTCAACGCCTCTGGCCAGGAGTCCGAGGCGGCGGTCGTTAACTTCAAGCGGTAGGCGGCGAGAGGATAACGCACCAACCGGCCCGGTCCGCCCTCTCTGGGGTAGGCCGGGCCGGTGTCGTTTCTGCCCCTCAGCCGCGCATGGCGATGCCGCCGTCCACCGTGACCGTGCTCCCCGTGATAAACTCCGCCGCGTCGCTCAGGAGGAAGCAGGTAGCGTTCGCGACGTCCTCCACCTGCCCAATACGCCCGAGGGGGAAGCTGCGCGCCATCTCCTCGCGCCCGATGCGCTCGATGCTTGCCGCCGCCATGTCCGTTTCGGTCCAGGCCGGTGCGATGCAGTTGACCCGGATACGGTCGGGGGCCAGTTCCTTCGCCATGCAGCGCATGAAGATGATCTGCCCCGCCTTGGACGTGGCGTACGCGGACGACCCGCCGCCCCCGCCGCTCTGCCCCGCGGTGGACGTATAGATGACAATGGAGCCACCCTGCCCCGCCGCGCGCAGGTGCCGTGCCGCCGCCCGAACGACGAGGAAGGTGCCGGTGAGGTTGATGCTCATGGTCCGGTTCCAGAACTCCAGCGTCATAGTCTCGATCGGCATGTGCTCGAAGACGCCCGCGGAGACGACCACGCCGTGCGGCGGACCGAAGCGGGCTGCCGCCGCATCGACCGCGGCGTCCACCTGCGCCTCGTCCTGAAGGTCGGCTCGGAATGCCGCCGCCTCGCCGCCCGCCGCGGTGATGTCGGCCATCACGGCGTCCGCCGCCGCCGCGTTCGCGATGTAGGTCAGAGAGACGCGCGCCCCGAGCTTTGCCGCGAGGCGAGCCGCGCCCGCCCCGATGCCGCGGCTGCCGCCCGCGACGAAGACGTGCCGGCCAGTCAGGTCGATCATGGCTGCGCTCCCGTTACGGCAGAATCGGACACGGGCACAGAAGGGGGCGGGGTACTGGTCATCTTCGAAGATGCTCCTTACGCGACGCGTGAGGGGCATCGTGGAGATACAGGCGCCCCTTGCGCTCATTATGCCTCGAATCGCAGGCTGACGGGACGGCGCCTCTGCATCCTGCTTTTTGGGAGCGCCCGTAACAAATCGGCGGCGGCGTGTGTCTTCCCAGCAACATGGAACTGCGCATCGAAAACCTGACCAAGACGTACCCAAACGGGGTGCGCGCCCTGAACGGGGTCACACTCACCATCCCACGTGGGCTCTTCGGCCTGCTCGGCCCCAATGGCGCGGGCAAATCATCGCTCATGCGGACCATCGCGACGCTGCAGGAGCCGGATACCGGGAGCATCCACTTCGGGGACATCGACGTCCTGCGGGAGAAGGACGCCATGCGCCGCCGCCTCGGCTACCTGCCGCAGGAGTTCGGCTTCTACCCCACCCTCTCCGCCGAGGCGACGCTGGAGCACTTCGCCGCTCTGAAGGGGATCGCGGACCCGAAGGCGCGGCGCGAGATCGTGGGACACCTGCTCCAGCAGGTCAATCTGTACGACGCCCGCAAGAAGAACGTCGGCGGCTACTCCGGTGGCATGCGCCAGCGGCTCGGCATCGCGGTGGCGCTGCTCGGCAGCCCCGAGGTCATCATCGTGGACGAGCCGACGGCGGGTCTGGACCCCACCGAGCGGCACCGGTTCCTGAACCTGCTCTCCGAGGTGGGCGAGAATGTGGTGGTAATCCTCTCCACGCACATCGTGGAGGACGTGCGCGAACTGTGCGAGCGCATGGCGATCATCGCGCAGGGGCAGGTCGTGGCACAGGGCAGCCCGGAAGAGGTCATCGGCGCGGTGCGGGGCCGGATGTGGAAGCGGGTGTTTCAGAAAGCCGAACTGGACGAGGCCCGGAGCCGCTACCACGTTGTGTCCACACGCCTGGTGGCCGGCAAGCCGGTTCTCTTCGTCTACAGCGACGGCCAGCCGGGCGCGGACTTCACGCCAGTAGAGGCGGACCTGGAAGACGCCTACTTCTTCCATACCGCGGCAGCCGGAGCGCGCCCCGCGGAAGCGGCGATCGCGTAGAAAGGAGCGCCGCATACCATGGGAGAGATTTTCCGGTTCGAACTCGGCTTCCGCCTGCGCCAGGTGTCCACCTACCTGTTCTTCGGCGTGCTGTTCCTGCTGGCACTCCTGTTCATTTCTACCGACGTCATCCAGATCAGCGGCGGCGACGGGCGCGTCAAGGGCAACGCTCCGTACGTCCTCGCACTCGCGGGCACCATTCTGACGGCGCTCGGGGCGGTGATCGCCTCCGCGACCATGGGCACCGCGATCTATCGTGACTTCGAGGCGAACGCGCACGAGCTGTTCTTCACCACGCGGCTGACCAAGCGGGACTATCTGCTGGGCCGCTTCGCCGGGGCGTTCGTGGTCACGCTGCTGGTGTTCTCCGCCATCCCCCTCGGGTTTCTGGTGGGCACCGTCGCGCCGTGGGTGGACCGGGCGGACTTCGGCCCGTTCCGGCCGGAGGCGTACCTGTCCTATATGGGGCTGTTCCTGGTGCCCAACCTGCTGCTCATCGGCGCGCTGTTCTTCGTGTTCGGTGCCCTGACGCGGAGTCTGCTAGCTATCTATGTCCAGGGCGTCCTGCTCTTCGTGGCGTGGGCCATCGCGCAGCAGCTCCTGGGCAGCCTGGAGAACCGGAACGTCGCCGCCGTGCTGGACCCGTTCGGCCTCGGCGCGGTCTCCCTCACCACGCGCTACTGGAGCGTGGCGGAGCGTAATAACGACCTGCTCCCGCTCTCCGGCGTGCTGCTATGGAACCGCCTGCTCTGGACCGGCGTCGCGCTCGGCATCTTCGCCGTCGGCTACCGCCTGTTTACCTTCTCGCGCAACCCGCTGACGGTGGTGAAGCGGCGGGCGGCGGATGCTGCCCCCCTGGCGGGAGGCCCCCCTCCCCCGGCTTCGCCGCCCCCTCCCCCCAGCGGCGCAGCCGCGACTGAGCCGCCCTGCGGGCG
>Ga0065721_10048957_pt1 | contig 56976 bp, 53 predicted proteins | sample Mesricmetagenome_FD_59108 | JGI IMG/M metagenome (GOLD analysis project Ga0065721, IMG submission 59108) | Mesophilic microbial community from rice straw/compost enrichment Sample: eDNA_1 v2 (version 2) | ecosystem: Engineered > Solid waste > Grass > Composting > Bioreactor | place: USA: Davis... | reverse complement strand
TTAAATGACTAAAACCAGATTAAACATTTGCCAGCGATGTTCAAGAACATCTGAAAAACCGAATCATGTAACTTATAAAAATAATATTGGCCAGATCATTTTGATAATCTTTTGATAATCTACAGAGGAAATTGCAGATTAGGATGGGATGAATCGAAATCGTTTAGATTTTAGCTTCAGGGAAATATATCAGGTAAATATAAAGGTAATTAATGATAATAATATCAATGTGCTAATAAATGATATATTTTGAAAGGTCTAATAAGGCTGACTCGGTTTTATTAGTATGTCTTTTTCACAAAACCCGTATTTTATACATATGTAATTAAATTAGGATTTGGCCAGTCGCGCGCGGAAGTCAAGAATCGTTCATCATACTCTAGAAGGATTGGAGGCCTTCCACTCGTTCTTAAAGCTCATTGAGGAGGAAAGCAACCAACAACCGATGGTGATCCTAGAGTCAACGGGGCACTACCACTCCTAATGGTAAGAGCGACCTGGGGCGCGGAAATGAAAAAGAAGAGTAACAGTTACAGAAGTCGATCCTTTATTACGGGGATGTTTTATTTTCATTTGTTTCCCTCTCTTCCATCATCGCCAGCTTGTTGTCTAGCATCCGGGCGAGAAGCATCTGCGCTTGCTCCAATTCTTTTTTCCTGAGGTCCATTTCCTTCATCTTCTTCCGTAAAAATTCAATGGCCCAGGAAAGCTCAAGTTTGTTCCCCTCTTCTTCCTTCATAATAGCTTTGATTTCCCCGAGCGTAAATCCTGCAGCCTGAACTCTTTTGATCTTCCGAAGGTGTTCGACAGCTTCCTGTGTATAGTCCCGATAATTATTGTCCTTGCGCTCAACGTGGCGTATATCCAGCAAACCTTCCTTCTCATAATAACGAATGGTCGGCGGCGTTAACCCGGTCTTTTGCGCCAGCGCATGAATTTTCATGATTTCCTCCCCGCGTAGGGCTTGACATTCAAGTACACTTTACAGTTTATACTCTAGAGGCCGAATGGAATCTTGTCAATCAAATGCCACATCGACTGATCAGAGGGAGGAACTGCGAATGAACGCTCAAAAAAGGAACTTGCCGACCCGAGCTGTCGTTTTGGGGGGCGGCGGCGTGACTGGCATCGCGTGGGAGGTTGGCGTCTTAGCGGGGTTGCTTGGGTCCGGAGTCGATCTCCATCGAGCTGACGTAATCATCGGAACGTCTGCCGGCGCCTTTGTCGGAGCAGCACTGGCTAGTGGGTACGAAATGAATAAGTTGTTTGCCGCGCAGTCGGAGCCGAACCCGGCCGAGATACCGGTCACCGCGTCCAAAGAATTGATGCAAGCGTGGTATAAGGCATTTGCCAAGGGAGGAAGCGATCCGCGAAAAGTCGGGGCAGAATTCGGTCTTATCGCCAAAAAAAATCCCTCCCCCGTGTCGCCCGAACAGCGGCGCACCGTGGTCGAGAGCCGCCTTGTGACCAGAAAATGGCCGGCGCATCTTCAGGTGACCGCCATCGATGCCGATACCGGGCAACTTCATACTTTCGATCATCAATCGGGAGTTTCTTTGCTCGATGCCGTGTCAGCCAGCGGAGCCGTTCCGGGAATTTGGCCGCTTGTCTCAATCGGCGACCGCATCTGGACCGACGGAGGAATGGTGTCCACGACCAATGCACGGCTGGCAGAAGGCTACGAACGGATCGTGATTCTCTCCCCGATGCCGAATGGTTATGGCTCCATTCCGGGAGCCGCGGAAGATGCGGAAGGCATGCGTATAAGCGCGGACGTTTATCTCATAACACCCGATGAACAAAGCGTTGCAGCGATCGGCCCAAACCCGTATGACCCGACCCGCCGCGGCGTAACGGCAATCGCCGGGCGGGAGCAGGGCTGCTCCATTGCCGAAACTGTTCTGGCTATGTGGTAATAAGCCGCATCTTTCAGCACCATTTTCATAATCAGAAGCACGCTGCCCGTTCCGCTCATCTTAACGGTACTGACGGCAAGATTATGCTTCAAAAGAGATCCGAACAGAACAAAATTGCCGTGAAACCAATTTGTTTCACGGCAAAGTTATGCCTCCAAACTTTGGCAAAGAATTAATTCATGTCACACTTTTTTTCATCGTTTTCCCACCTTAGCCGATTCATAATTTTTGAGCTATATAAGGTGAGCCTGGCTGCGATCTCGGATCGAAGCAATTCCCGGACGATGCTAAATGTAACCTGATAACCTCGGCAAAAGTATTTGTAATAGAAAATGTCGTCTCGGGTCTCATCATCCTCGACCTTAATATTCCGCGATCGTAATTCTTGCCGCAGCTTGGAAAGATCCTTCGTGATGTCGTCTTGGTAATGGAGTATTTTCAGTAGCTGCTGTCGTTATGTTTTTGGGTGGTGCAATAAACTTCGGAGCACAGCTGCTTCTCCCCCTTTACTTAACTGATGTCCGCCACTTGTGTCTGCTTACTGCAAGTCAACTAATCTTGCCTCAAGTTATAGGCACAGCTTGTTGGTTTTCCGCTTGCAGGTCGTTCTACAGACCGGTGCTTTTTGGTCGTTTTCACTTCTTCCGTTCGATAGGAATCGTTTCTTGGTATCCGTTCCAACGCATCTCAAGAATGAAGCCGTCCTCTTCCTCCATAGGGGCGACGATCGTGGACCTCCCGGCAATCTTCATATTCTTTCGAAGAATGGTACTCTCGCCGTTCTCTTGGAAGTTGCGGCTATCCTTAAACGCATAGCTGACTGTCCCGTCGAGGGCTTCTTCTTCGCCAATGTAACGAATCTCGTAGGATTTGATGTCGGCGGAAGAATCGTAAGAAGTGCTAACCTTCCAATTGTCGCTCCTACCTTCATACTTCACGGGAGCGGAGCAACCTGTCAACGCCGTCCATAAGGGCCCCTTCACTTCGTTTCCTCCAGTCCACGTCTACTTATACCCTATTATAGGCATTTGCCACAGGATGTTATAACAGACCTTTGGCCAATAGGAGACTAGACTTGGGGAGTGATCTCCCTTCTATCCAACGGCGAGCACGCAGTTCATGCCCGCGGGTGTCTGCCTGCAGGCAAATCATTCTCTTCCTAAGCTAAGCGTACCGACGCGAGCAGCAACCCCTGCCCAGGATAATCCGCCTAAAGGCGTTGCTGATCACTTCCCGGCGTCCGGTTGATAGGGCCGCGGCATCTTCATCGCAGAATACACATCAGAAATAGCCGCGAAGTTTCTGATCAACTTGCTCAGATGATTCATCATCGGAAGTTGGAAGATTGGGCAGGGCTTAGCGATAGTGTGATGTCCTTCTCGGAACTTAAGGAAGAGATTTCTCCCTAGCGCCGCGGGAATCCATGTAAGTCTTGTCCTGAATCGGCCATGAATGCAATTTCTTGTCCTCCGACAATATATGAATTTCCCAAATGGGTATTGCTACTGTTCCGAGTCTCCCCAGAAGTTTCCAAGCAGCCCCTTTTCATAGCCCTTGGCGACAGCGCCGGCTCGCGATTTGACACCCAGCTTCTGATTAATGGACGCAAGGTGGTACTCCACCGTTCGCTGGCTAATCGACAGCACGGCTGCAATTTCCTTATTCGTCTTTTCCTCCGCAACTCTTCTTAGCACCTCTCGCTCCATGCGCGTTAATTTCTCCGGTTCGGCATGCCATATTTTTTCCGGTACAAGCGCATGGCCCAACATGCTTTGTTTTATCGCGTTTATAATTTGCGGATAAGTGCTTTGCTTAGACAAGTAGGCATGTACGCCGATTTCATAGGCTTTCTTATAAAACTCCTCATACATATAACCGGACAGGACAATTATTTTTAAGGCATGACCGTATTTCTCCTTCAGCATTCGGCCCAGCTCGAAGCCGTTCAAACGCGGCATCGCAATATCCAGCACAAGCACATCCGGCTTGCAAAGTCCGATTCCCTCTAGCAACTCCACTGGGTCGCTGTACGTACGCGGCACTTCGATATCCGGCTCCTGCTCAAGCCGTCTTTTCAGTCCCTCCAGCACGAGCGGATGGTCATCAAGCAGGACAACGCTAATTTTGCTCTGCATAAGCAGGCGCCTCCGTTTCAAGCGGCAACATCAGATGAACTGAAGTGCCCCTTCCTGGTATCGAATAAATATCCGTCTCCCCGCCAAGCTGCCGAATTTGACTGTAGAGGGAATGAAGGCCGAATCGCTTATCTCCCGTCGCAGCGGGCGATAGTACAGTCGAAACGTCAAAGCCGAGCCCATTATCTCGAACATTGCAATAGATGAATCGTCCGTCGCGCCACAGATGGATCGCCATTCGGGTTGCACCGGCATGCTTGTATGCGTTGTTCACCAACTCGCGAACAGCCCGAAACAGGTTCGATTTGATCAGCTCGTTACCCGGCTCATCCGGCCCCAGCTCATAGACGAACTCGGCTTCGATTCCGTCCTGCGCCTTCAGCTTCATATTGCGAATCAGCCACTCGATTGCCGATTTCAAATCGCCATGGTCAATGATCGGCGGATGTAGATCATCGCAGAGAGAACGGATATCGCTTTGAGATTCATAGATACATTTTAACCACAGCGCAATGCGTTCCTTGTCCGGCCTCCCAGTATCATACAGCTCCTCCAGATCACGCGAAATAAAGATCAGGTTTTGCAGCAGCCGGTCGTGCAGAAATTGCGATGTACGAATTCGCTCCGCCTCTTGAGCTTCGAGCAGTGATCGGTCTACTGGAACAATACGCTGCCCGGCAGACTCCGAGCGATCTTCAGATTGGGAATAGTTCTTGTTGGCTGTCAGAAGGCGCACGGCCAGTTCAGCGATCACACTCAGCTCATGCTCTTCCTCCACGGAGAAGGCCGAGGTGTCGTAACCGATACCGATATAGCCAAGCGGCCCATTGCTGTCCGATGGACCTTTCAACTCCACCAAGCGATCAAACCCATAAGACGAAACCCAGCTTCTCACTTCCTGCGGCTGCATTAAGCCCGGTTTACGTATCTCCCACCCTGTCGGCTTGTATTGTCCTGTCCCGTGAATATGCGTTGTCAGGCCATCATGCCAGATGAGACATACATCCTGAACGCTTAACCGCTTGCCGACGACCTCTGCAATAAGGGCAAGAAGTTCCCGAGAAACTTGCCTTTCCTTCATTTCAGCGGATAGCACCCGTTTCTGCCGCTCCAACCTTTCCCCGTGTACGACCGATTTTCTTCGATATCGCAATTGCACTCTTTGATAAAGAAGTGTAATGGCAACAAAAACGGTAAATAGCGCATAGAGCCGCAGCAGCCCGCCTTTTACCGATAGAGCAAGCAACATAAATCCGGCAGCAAAATAGAGCACATGAACGATCAGCCGTGGAAAATAAAGCCGCATATCGAGCATGCTTCGTTTTACTAATATATAAGTAAAAAGTAGAGAGATCGGAACAATCCCGATCAGCGCATACTTCAATGGCAATATAAAGGGTTCGTGCAACAAGATAGGAATCGCGTACAGAAAGGTATACGGGAGCAGGCTGAGAAGCAGCCCGGCGAAGAGCAGAAACAGCTGATTGCGCTCAATCCGGTTAAATATCCTCCAGTTGCGCGAGGTTACGCCTGCCAGCAGCAGGATGGTCCCAAGCAGCGCCATATTCAACGTATCCGATATCCACTTGAAAATCTCGATTTCAGCGACAATTAAGTAAGTAATTACAATCGAAGTGGCGATCGTGCAGAGCAAATAGATTCGCTTATATTTCTGTAGACGGGAAACTTCGGCACGAAAAATAAACTGCAAATAAAAAGACAGCAGCAAATACGGGAGCCAAATCGCGCAATACGTTAACAGAATCAGCGATAAGCTGCCTTCTGGTGAAAAAATACTGAGAATGACGAGAGCAAGTACATAATTCAAAATAAAAAAGGAACGAATGACGGACGATTCCGGCTGCGCCCGGAACGCATAAACGGCAAGTCCAAGCAGTAGAGCCTCCATCGCGAACGAAAGAACAGCAGAGGAAGTTAGGCTTGATGCAGGTCGAAAGTCGGTCAGCTCACTGCCATGTCTTGCAATCGACAAGAAATCCGCCTTACGCAGACGGATGGATTCCCCTTCTAGGGACAGCCTCGCACTCGGATCAAGCGCGACAATCCGGTCGCCGGGCTGAAGGCGCCAATCTGCGGCAAGTCCGCCCTCGTCAACGGCCTCAATCAGCCAACTGCCCTTGTCCGGCAAGGGCTCTACGACAATTCCGATATATGGGGACTTAAAGGATTGGAAATAGAAATAAGCGGCAAGCAAGATAAATATCATTAGAGCCAGGTAGATACGCCACCCGTATTTGTGTCTGGCGTCATGGCGGAACGCATTTATCATCGCGATAGATCACCCGATCCAAGTATACCACTATTTCTTTAAGGATAGCGGAACAGCATCGCGGCCGCCTCTTGACGAAGCATCGGCTGTTTGGAATGGTAATCGAGCGCCCCATCCTCGTCGGGCACCACTTCAGGGCCATAGTAGCCGCTGGCTACAATATGACGAACCCCTTCAAGCGCCCAAGCGTCGGTTTGCCCTTTTAATTTTGCTTCGCCAGGCGCTATTCCGAGTCCGAGCTGAAGCAGCCGAGATAGCATGACCGCGGCCTCCTGCCGGGTAATGAAGCGATCCGGCTGGAATGCGCCCTTGGTGGTACCCGATACGATGCCCCCCTCGAGTGCGGTCTGAATTTCCGCTGCGTACGGGCTGTTCTTGGAATCCTTAAACATCACCGGTTCTTCGGACAGTCTTACCCCGAAGGTTGGGATCAGCCATCCGATGAATTGGGCTCTCGTGATCGGCTGTTCCGGTCTGAACTTTATCTGATCCTCCCGCTCCAGCAAACCTTGCTGCCGCAAATATTGAATATCTTTCGCATAGGGATAGTCTTGCGGCACATCAGCGTATGGCTTGGCATCCGGAAGTCTCTCCGACCAACTGTCGGCTTTGTTATAAGCAAAGTACGCGATACGGCCTTGATCATCCTTTTTGAAAGCGGCCATTCTGCCCGTCTCGTCGACAAAAAGCAGATCCTTCAACTGTTTGAGTTCATGAACACCATAACCGTCTGTCACGAATAGTGTGCCATCGCCCGCTTCGATATCGTAATGCCATGCCGGCAGACGCAGATCGCGGTAGATACCCTCCAGAACTTTCAGTTCGCTCTTGGCCGTGTTCATATAGTCGGGGTTAGCCGTTTGCTGAACCGGGAAGTAATGATCCATGAAGCTTTGGAACAGCAGGCTTCTTAAATTGCGGGCATTCTTAGAGCTGTTATACGCGACGAACAATCCGGTCTTCTGCTCCGGCAGCAGCCATTGCTGGGATTGAAAGCCCGATCCGGCACCGCTCTTGTCAATGACGAATTGGCCGTTATTGAAGGCGGGAAAGCTCGATTCAAAGCCATAACCCACACCCGGGATATCCGGATGAATCGATACGCTATACTGCTCCATGGCCCGCATGGACGACTCCTGCAAGACGTCATGATTATCAAGCTTGCCGCCATTAAGCTCGGCGAGCATAAACCGCGCCATATCTGCGCCTGTAGACATCAGGCCGCCGTCCGGGGAGTTGTATGGATAGGTCGTATATTGAGAGATCGGTTCGCCTGAGGCATCATAGGGCGTTGCCAGCTTATCCGCCAATTCCGGCGTATACACGAACCGGCTGTTCTTCATACCCAGCGGCTTAAATATAGACTCCGCTACATAATCCTCGAATTTTTGGCCAGAAACACGCTCAACAACATACCCGAGTAAATTGTAGCCGTAATTGTCATAACGAAACGCCGATCCCGGCTTGCGAATAACGGTTGGCATGTAGTCCGCAATGAAAGTATCAAGCTTGTAGGGCGGACCGGCCGGGTCGCCCTCGTCCTCCGGAATGTCGGTAAAATCAAAGCCGCTCGTATGCGTCATCAGATGTCTTACGGTTAGCGGCGAGCCCGTCCGATTGACAATCTTCATACCCTTCAAATAATCGTTCACATCGCGGTCAAGCTCCAGCTTTTTCTGCTCTGCCAGCTGCATGATAGCCATCGCGGTGAATGTTTTGGAGATCGACGCAAGACGGAACAGCGTGCGGTCGGGGTCTACCGGTTTCTTGGATTTAACGTTTGCATATCCGAAGCCTTTGTTCAGCAGCACTTTGCCGTCTTTCACGACTACGACCGTGGCTCCTGCCAGCGAAGCTTTCACTTCCGGACGCGCAAAGAAGCTGTCCATAAACGAAGCGACCTCTTGAGGGTCGGAGGGTCCTTTCGCTTGCGAGGCGGTAGATGCGTGTGCTGCAGTAGCGACTAATACTGTAGGGTGCAGGACGTAGACGACGGGAACAGACAGGCATAGAGAAACCATAATCGCGGACGTAAACAGCTTTCTTGGTACCTTAACGTTCTTGAAGATCATGTGCGGTCTCCTTTGTTATTGGCATGTTGTGGCTTCTTTCCTACGACTAAAGCGTATCAGATAACATTGGAGCGCGAATCCGTATGAAGCTGCAAAATAGCGGGCTTGCCCGCCATCTTTTTTGCGTGATCACGCAAAGCTGCTGTGTAACCAGTATCGCAGCCTGCTGCGATTTTCCACAGCGGCAGTCCTCCGCCGAGATCGAACGCATAACACGCCAACAAACCCTTGCAACCAGATCTTCGATGTCAGAAGACGCTGGATCACAAGGGCTTGCGGGTCTATCAAGAGATATGCGGATCTGACTGCGCTGCACCTCCCGTTAGCGCAACATCATGCACATTACGGCTCTCGCCTATTCTTAATGAGGAGGTAACATCCCGCTTTTTCGATAACTATATGAATAAATGACCCATTTACCAAATGACTTCTTCATTTTGGCTTCGAAGGCAGAAGCGTGGATGTCATATAGAATAATAAAAACTGGCCTCCCTTCGTCTTTAAGGTGAACTACCGGCTCATGATCAGTCCGCCGTTAATCGAGATGATTTGCCAAGTAATAAAACGGTGCGCCCTCCCCTGCCCAAAAAAACCATGACAGGAGCAAAGTCGTGATCCATTGAATGTAGGGAATCTATGTACCTCACTAAAATAACGTTGATTGATGACTCGAGGTCCCCCTCCTTTCTACCGACACATCCGATAAAATTTGATATACTATCGACAATAGTTCAACTTCTCGTAAAGGATGAAATCCCCATGATCGTAACGACGAAACTGCACATCCCTCGTTCGCGTCATCCGGTTGTAAGCCGGCCAAGATTGATGCGTCTGTTGGACGAAGGGAAGGCCGCCAAGCTGACCCTTGTCTCCGCGCAGGCTGGTTACGGGAAAACGACGATGCTTAGCGAATGGATCACCCGTAATCGCACGCTAGCTGCATGGGTGTCGTTGGATCGATCGGATAATGATTGCGCATCCTTCTGGCGTTATGTCATCGCTTCTATCGGGCAACATGTTCAGGACTTCGGCGTGTCGTGCCTGCCGCTATTGGAAGCCGAAGCTTCCTCTCATCCGGAGCTCGCCGTCAAGGCGCTATTGAACGAGCTGAACTGTCTGCCAGACGAATTGATTATCGTCCTCGACGATTACCACAACATCGAATCGCCCTCCATCCATGATTCCCTGAGCTATGTGCTGGAACGATTGCCTCCCCCTATTCGAATTTGTATCGCAAGCCGCACGGAGCTGCCTTTTCCCATCACAAGATTAATAGCCAAAGGCGATCTGCATCGCGTGGACATGCAGGATTTGAAATTTCGTCTGGACGAAGGGCTTACGTTCTTCCAGAAGGCAACGGATCTATCGCTGACGAGAGAACAAGCGACCCGACTCGTCCACCAGACGGAAGGTTGGATTAGCGGGCTGCAGTTAGCGGCCATTTCGCTTAAGCGAAGCGCTCATCTTGCCGAGTCCGTTCGTCAGCTCGACGGCCGGCAGCATCTTATTTTCGACTATTTGCTTGAAGAGGTGTTCTCCGGTCTTCCTCAGTCCCTGCGCGACTTTCTATTAGAGACATCCGTATTGACCCGAATGAACCGTTCGTTGTGTCAGGCCGTTACCGGTCAATCGAACAGCCAGGAGCTGCTTGAGCAGCTCGAGCAGCTCAATTTGTTCATCATTCCGCTGGACGAACAACGGCATTGGTACAGGTATCATTCTTTGCTCGTTCGCTTTTTGAATCAGCTTCTGTCCCGAACGAATCCGGATAAGCTCGTTCAATCGCATATTCGCGCGGCGAATTGGTTCGAGCTTCACGGCTTCCGGGAAGATGCGGTGGAGCATTATTTAGAAGGCGGACGGCACGAGGACGCGATCCGGGTCATCGAGAATAACCTGCCCTCCTTCATGCAGGCGAACGTTTCGACGTTAAGGAGGTGGATGTCCGTCTTGCCGGAAGCCTCCTGGACGGATAAGCCGTTGCTTACGTTGTTCTCGATCACCGCATTGGTCGTAAGCGGTCAATGGGACACGGCGCATCAACGAGCGGAACATGCTAAATCCCGTTTCGAAGGGTTGAAAGAACGTTTGTCTCCGGATGAATGGCGGCAAGCGATGGGCAATCTCCACTTCTTCTGCGGAGTCGCCTCATTCTTGCATCAGAATCTCGAGCGGGCATCGAGCTGCTTCGAGCTGGCCGAGCAGCTCATTCCGGAAGGAAGCCCCTACCAGATGATGGGGCGCAATCGATATCACGGTCACGATTCGCATCACGACCTGTTGACGGTCCTTCGCGATCTTCGCGAGGCGGAACCGTTTTTCCTCAGATGGATTCAGGCGTGGGAACATAAACGGCAGTTTCCGTTCATCGGTTACATGTATGCCGCTTATTGCTGTTTGTTATACGAGTGGAATCGGTTGGAAGAAGCTGAACGATACATAGACCAAGTGCAAGCACGTGAGGACATGCGGCCGTATGCCCGAATGATGGCCAATATTGCCTTGATAGCTTCGCGGATTCAGCAGGCGAGAGGCCGCGCGAGCCAAGCATTAGAGCAACTTCGGCTGCTGGAAACGGAGATCGACTCTCCTGATCACCTGTTATTCGTACAGAAGATTCAATCCGAACGGGTCTCTCTTTCCTTACGGTTGGGCTTGCTCCAACCCGGGAAGGATTGGATGAAAGCTTGCGAGATCTCGCCTACCGACGAATTAACGCAAGACCGTATAGCCGAGTATCTGTTACTGGCCCGCGTGTTTGCGTTCGGCGGCCAGTTCGAAGATGCGCTTGGCTTACTGGAAAAGCTCAATCGGGTAGCGGCCTCGGGAGAGTTCCTCCGCGAGCAAATTCAAGTTGCCATTGCGCATAGCGTTACGTTATGGCGAGCGGGACGCAAGAAGGCCGCGCATCAGATGCTGGAGCATGCGTTACGCAAGGCGGAGCCGCAAGGCTATATCCGAAGCTTCATCGACGAGGGCTCGCCTATGGCGGAGATGTTAGCCGAACTCGCGAAAAGGGAAGCCTGGCTTACGCAACCGGCATTGAAAGCGTACGTCCTGCGATTGCTGGAAGCGTTCGATGACGAGCCTCGGGATGAAGCGGCAAGCAAACCGGTTCTCACCACTCAAGAGACGAAGGTGCTGATCTTGATATCGGAAGGACTCGTCAACAAAGAAATAGCCGATCGGCTGGAGATCAAAGTCGAAACCGTCAAGTACTATATCAAGATCGTGTACCGAAAGCTTAAGGCTAACAATCGCGTACAGGCTGTACAACGCGCTCGGCAGTGGGATATCCTGCATTGAATGAGACAGTCGAGAATGTCCGGCTACTCTGAACCTTATTTCTTGATCTGAGCAAGCATATTCAAAAGTACCGTGACGGCTTCAGCTCTCGTCGTATGGTCTTGAGCAGCGAATTCGTTGTCGCCTTTGCCCTTCATGATGCCAGCTAGCTTCACGAATCCGACCGCGCCTTTCGCCCAAGCCGGAATGTCCTTGTCGTCCGCGAAGCCAGTCGATGCGTTCGCTGCGAGGGGCTGCCCCATCGCTTTGGCGATCATCGCGGCCATCTCCACGCGCGTAATCTCCGCATCCGGATGGAAGCTTCCGTCTGCGTATCCGTTGATAATCCCTAGGCTCACCGCCTGAGCCACGGCTTTCTTCGCCCAGCTTCCGATTTTGTCCGTATCTGCGAACGCAAGCGCAGCTCCCTCCTCTTGCGGCTTCAACGCATTCATCAGCATGACGGCGAACTCCGCGCGGGTCACGGTACGATTCGGTTTAAACGTTCCGTCAGAATACCCTTTGACGATGCCGTCGCTTACAGCTTTCTTGATATTGGCCTCTGCCCAATGTCCCGCAATGTCACTGAACGTCGGCGTATCGCCGCTTTCGCTAGTCGTCGGCGTATCGTCATCTCCGCCAGGCGCAGGCGTATCGCTGCCCCCGCTAGTTGCTGGCGTATCGCCGCCCCCGCTAGTCGTTGGCGTATCGTCTTCTCCGCCAGGCGCAGGCGTATCGCTGCCTCCACTAGAAACCGGCTTAACACTGTTGGAATAAACCTCCTCGCTAGAGCCCACGCCATTGATCGCTTTCACTCCGAAAACATAGTATCGATTGTTTGCAAGACCGGTGATCGTTATTGGACTCGAAGTTCCGATAACGTGAAGATCCGGGTCAACATTCGACGTTACCTCATAGCCCGTAATCGAGGTTCCGCCATCGTTATCAGGCACCGTAAAGCTGATCGTCACTTGACCGTCGCCAGCCGTCGCGGTTACTGCGGTAGGGGCGCCCGGCGGCGTATACAGGGTAATTCCGTTGACGCCGCTTTCTCCCGCCGTGTACAGCGTACCTTCCACGCTAAGCAAGGAAAGGATGTTACTCGGAGATCCCGGCATCTGAGTCCATGTCGTACCGTCGTAAGCCCAAACGTCGTTACCGCCGTTCCACGTACCGGCGTACAGCTTGCCATTCAATTCAACCAACGAACGAATATTGTCCGGAGAGTTATTTGTCCGCGTCCATTCGCCATTCGACAAAGCATATACGGCGCCGTTAGCCGATCCGGCATAGAGCGTTCCTTTCCAGTTCGCCAAAGCAACCGCACGCCCCGGAGAACCGGGAGACTGTGTCCAATTGCCATCACGGTACGCATAGACGGAGTTACCTTCGTTCCCCGATCCGGCATACAGCGTATCTCCAATTTGGACCATGGATACGACGTTGTCTGGAGCCTCGCTCATCTGCGTCCATGATGTCCCGTCGTACGACCATAATCCAAAGTACAACGTCCCCGCGTACAGCGTGTCTTGAATAGAGACCAACATTTGCACGCCACTAGGCGAATCCTCTATCTGCTCCCAACTTCCCGCGACCGATTTCCATACATCAAAAGTACCGTTCATCGTCCCCACATATAACGTATCTCTAGATATTCCTTTAATGCTCGCCATTGAAGTCACATTAGCAGGACCAACTCTGATCTGTTGCCGCTCGCCTAACAGATCCTGCTCGTACGGAGCACCGTATCTGTACAACCATAAGTCACTGCCGTCGCCGCCATACGTGCCTGCGTACAGAGCATAATCATCTATATAAGCCAATGAGGTCGCATAGCTCGGCATGCCGCTTATCGTCGTCCAATTGCCGTTGTCATACGCTGAGATGCTTCCCAAATTCGCCTGATACAGGACGCCATTAGCACCGACCAAGCTAGTCGTGAGATTTGACGATTTGGGAATGGATTCCCATTCCTGGCCGGTATACAACAATAAGTTATCGTCATAATACGAATCCACATACAATTTGCCGTTTACATTGGCCAGAAAGTCCATATACCCGGGCAAAGATGGCATCTGCGTCCAAGTTTCGTTCGCATAGGACCATACTTCCCAACCATTTTCGCTTAACACATCCAGGGTACCGCCTACTTCAATGATATCGACGATATTTTGGGGAGCTTCCTCCATGGTTGTCCAAACGTCATTATGATAGGTCCATAGGTCTCCTTCTAGCGTTCTGACGTATAAAGTGCCGTTCATGAAGACCATTTCGTCAACATGGCTCGGTGAGCCATCCATTCGCGACCATTCCCCGTTGCGATACGACCAGATGTCCTGGCTCTCGGCGTACGAAGCCGCATAGATCGTTCCCGAAGCGGTATCGAGGACCATGTTGGTCACGCTTCCTGGTGAACCGATCATCTGCGTCCAATTGCCGTTGCGGTACGTCCATATGCCATCGCTCGGATTCGCGTTATCATATGTTCCCGCATACAAAACGCCGTCGAGATCGACCATGGTCATGACAATGGCGGGCGGGCTGCTCTCCTTTGTCCATGTGCCGTTGTCGTATGTCCATAAACCGCCTTGAAGGGAATTCGTTGAAACGTACAGCTTATCATGGAATGAAAACATGCTAAACAATTGGTTATTAGGCGGCATTAAGGGAGTCGACGGTGACACCGATATCCCAGGATTCAAAGACTTCCACTCTCCAGGCGCATTTTCTTGAGCGGCGTCTATTTTCGTACTGAAGGCGAACAAAATGGCAATCGCGAGCAGGACGACCCTTATCTTAGAATAAATTCCAGTTTGATGCTTGGTATGCATGACCGATATCGCTCCTCCGCTCTACTTTCCTTTTATATTACAAGATGGAAGTATACAGAAATACCCCCTCTTTTGGGGGGGAGACTGTCGAGATGTCTCGAAGTCATTCCTTCCCCAAGACGATAAAGCAGCCAATAACGTTAGAGTCGCCTCCCCTAATAAAAACCCCGACCATTTCTGATCGGGGTTTGGTTGATAAATACAATTGACAAGAACTTGAGCCGATAACAAAAAGAGCCCGCGATTTACGCGGACTTCATTCGGCCAATGATCTTGACACCCGACACTTCTTGCCCAATCCCTCCATTAAATCGATGATGGAAATGAATTCCTCCCCTTTTGATGTTAATAGCAACTATTCCAACGTCTCTGCGTCCATATTAGCAAAGGTTATGGAAGGGGTTGGAAACTATTGAAGAAGAAAACACGGTTTCTTCTGGAGTTCGCACTTATGATAGGGTTACTGCTGTCCCTCGGTATGGTGTCAGCGGAAAAGCCCTCTTCTCCTCAGCTCATTCATGCTGCGATGACGGTCAATAGCGAACGCAGAGACATCAATTTTCTATCCATGAACGGTCGGCTCTACGCCCCGGCGGTTCATACGCTACAATTGCTGCTTCCACCTTGGGAGGGAGGCATTCGCTGGGATAACGAGCGTAAAGCGGTTGAGTACCACCTAACAAGAATGGACGGTATCCTGGCAAGCACTATCATTCCGGCCATTGTCCACAACGGACGCGCTTTCGTGCCCATACGGGACGCCGCCGCCTTCTTCGGTTACGATGTCTACTGGAATCAATCGCAGAAGGATGTAACCTTACGTACTCTTACATCGCTGGACGACTTCTCTCAGGTCGATGCTGCTGCCGATCCTGGCGCTGTCAAACAATATCTCAATGCCAATCACATTCCAAATGGCGACATTTACCTAGATGAAGGCAAACTTCATATCAATATCGTCGGCTTGACGCCGGCTACTGAAGCCTTATTTGAACGCTCCTTTGAAAAAGGGACCTACGAGCTTCATGACGTGACATACACGATTCATCAGCTTCAACAGGTACAAGAGGCTTTGGCTGCTCACGATCTATACCGGAAGGTTAACATCTACAGCTCATCGATCGACGTTACCCGTAACCGCGTTGTCATTTCCATGCCGGACAGCGCCGAAGTTAACGTCGGTATGATTGAAGCCGTTGTCGACAAAGACATGCTAATCAACGTTTTCGAACCCCTAGGCGAACCGGACATAATTGGGCAGATCACGGAGATCGACACGAAGACTCAGCGCATCTTGGTTTCCGTGGACGGAGAACCGAGCATGTGGTACAGCTTTTCGCCCTTCTCCGAAATCATGCGTGAGTCGGGTGAGGCCGTCACGTTCAAGGATTTCAAGATCGGTCAGACCATCTGTGGATGGAATGCGGGGATGGTCATGACGTCCCTTCCGAGCCAGGGGACCGCCCGTCGGATCGAGATTATGGAAGAGCCAAACCAGTAGAGATGTACATGATTCCTCTACGGCAGCCGTACTTCTTGGCCGGCTGCCGTCGTGTATCTGATCTATAGTTCCCCGTTAGCTTAATAGTTACTTGGCCTCGACAATAATGCTACCGAACAACACATCATCTAGATAAGCATCAAGCTGCCACAACCCTTTTTGAGGTAATATCATTGAGGAAGGTAAATGAGCATCCGCCCCGTTGTTAGGACCTCCAAGTGTTGACGGATTATCACTGATAAACGGATTTATCTTTTCTCCGGTTTTCAAATGAACGGCTTCGACTTTAAAGTCTCCACTAAGTTCCTCTTCCCTTCCCCATAAATGCCACATATGTTTATTCGGTTCATTGGCGACGAAACCCAAACCTAATATGCCGATTTTTCCTTCTATGCCTTGCATGCTGACTCCCTCACTCACAAAACTCGGGTTAACCTTAGCATTCTTTACTTCATCATTTGAACAGCCGAATAAAATGAGCAAGCCAATAATTAATACGGAAACATGAAAAATCTTCACGTCAATCCTCCCCTCCATGGCTTTTGAGCTTTAGTTTCCTTTAGGTTTCTTTGATCCATTTCCTTCATCTTTTTTCGTAACAATTTAGTCCTCATATCCGTTTCTCCTCGATAAGATTCTTTGAAGTATACTTTATAGTTTATACTCTAGAAGCCGAATTGAACCCTGTCAAACAAGTTGGTATAGCCAGAAGGAGGAAATGAAAATGAACGAACAGAATAGGAAATCGACGACTCGCGCCGTCGTCTTGGGAGGCGGCGGTGTGACCGGCATAGCATGGGAAGTTGGCATCTTAACGGGCATGCTCTAGTTTGGAGTTGACTTGCATCGAGCAGATGCGATACACCTGATGAACGCAGCATTGCGGCGATCGGCCCGAATCCGTACGACCCGGCTCGCCGCGGCGTAGCGGCAAACACCGCGGGAATCCATGTTCTTGTCGGTCATGATCCCAGATATCGCCCACCGCATTGACGACCGCGAGGGCCGCCACCATCGGTCCTCCAGGGATTTGCCATGCTGCCGTTCCGACGCCGCCTTTCATCGGCCTGCCGTATATTTTGCTGACCGTCGCGCCCACGTCGGCACCCACGCTTCCTTCCTTCACCGGACCTGCTATCGCCGCCTGACTGGCGGCATAATCCATCGCGGAATCGGGTCTGCTCGCGCCCTTGGCGAAGATCAGATCGAAGGTAACAGCTGCCGGCACCGTCGGGAGCGGTCCGGCCTCGGTCGGCGCTCCAAACCCGTGATCGGAGAGCCAGTTCATCACTCCCGCCGCGGCCGCGATCCCGAAGCGATTCTCGCGTGCCAAGCATTGCTTGCCGCAAGCAATGCACCTATTGTAGTGCCTGCTGCCAAACCTGCTCCGCCCAAAATTGTATGGGCAAATGAAGCATCTGAACGTGTAATTGCCGCCAAATCTCGTTTATGATAAAATTCAATCAATTAATTGACTTTGAAATTAAGAAAGTAGGAATTCGAAATGAACTGGAGAGAGATCACAACCCTGGAAGAGTGGAATGCCGTTATTAACAAATCCTCTGAGCGAGGACAGGTTATCTTAAAACACAGTACGACTTGTCCAGTAAGTGCTAACGCTCTCCGTGAATATGAAGAGTATTTGAAGGATTCGCCCAATGATAACGTTGACTTCACCCTTGTCAAGGTCATTGAATCCCGCCCCGTATCGAATCAAATTGCGGAGGATTTGAACGTTAAACACGAGTCCCCTCAGATTATTTACGTGAAGGACAAAGCGAAATATTGGAGCGCTACACACTGGTCCGTCACCAAAGCGCACATAACAGCCGTATTAGACTGATTAGGAATCGGCAATAGCATAATGCTATTGCCGATTTTTCCAATTTGGAGGCTATCCTCAACCCGGCAAAAGCTTCTTCTTTCTTAAGGCTCCAACCAATGTTTGCTCGATCATTTACCGTCTAAAAATGCCCGACAACTCGGTGAGGTACATAGGGTTCTTCCAAGAACGCAATTTCTTCAGGCGTTAATTTAAAGGAAAAAGCCGTTACCGCATCCTCGAGATGGGAAATCTTCGTTGCCCCTACAATAGGGGCGGTTACCGGTTCTTTGTTCAGAAGCCACGCTAGCGCGACGTGAACGCGGCGGACGCCATGTTTTTCCGCAAGAATGGCAACGCGATCAACGACCAATTGATCCAAGTCTGACGCTGCATCGTATTTCTGTTTGGCGATTTCATCGGTTTCAGCACGCTGCGTGCTTGCCTCCCGTGCCAATCTACCTCCTGCGAGCGGGCTATAAGGAATGACTCCGATCTTTTCTTCCCTGCAAAGCGGCAGCATTTCCCGTTCCTCTTCACGGTAAATGAGGTTCAAATGATTCTGCATCGATACAAATCTTGTCCATCCATATTTCTCGGCTACATGCAATGCCTTCTGGAACTGCCATGCCCACATGGCAGAAGCGCCAATATATCGAGCTTTACCAGCCTTGACTACGTCATGAAGGGCCTCCATTGTCTCTTCGATAGGCGTGTTGTAATCCCAACGATGAATCTGGTACAAATCAACGTAGTCGGTATTCAACCTCTTCAGGCTTTTATCGATTTCGCTCATGATCGCTTTGCGGGATAGACCGGCGCCATTTGGTCCTTCATGCATTCGGCCATTTATCTTAGTCGCGATAACTATTTCGTCTCGGTTAGTAAGATCCTTAAGGATCTTTCCGACGATTTCCTCGCTTGTTCCCTCAGCATAGACGTTTGCCGTATCGAAAAAATTGATTCCTATTTCGAGAGCCTTTTGGATAATCGGGCGTGCCTGCTCCTCGCCAAGCACCCAACGATGATGTCCTTTCGAGGCGTCGCCGAAGCCCATACAACCCAGACAAATTCGGGATACATCCAAACCGGTATTCCCGAGTTTCGTAAAATCCATTTTTTGTTCCTCCCATTGCTTCATTAAGGATTAAACGAGCGGTTGAATCGTTGTAAATCAGGTGCTGGTCTCTCGCGGTATAACCTTGACGGTCGCGGAACGGGCTCTCGCGCTGATCATCGAATTCAAATAAGGGCTGCTCTTGTATTTCGCACGATACTCATCGTCGATCATGTCGTTCAACTGTCCGTCGATTGGTTCAAATAAGACTTCCTTCGTCATGCCGGCGACAGTGATTCGCCCTGCCATTTGCCGGACTGCTGCTTGGTACCAACGGGAATTCTGCCCGTAATAGGCGCGTACATAGAGGGAGTCGTTAACCACAACGGACCATATCCAAGTCGGGGTGCCATAGGTTACGCCGTCTTCGCGGAACGGTGAAATGTGCAGGTCATCAGCCTCTTTAATCTTGAGCAACTCTTCTTTCAACCATGTGTCCATGAATAGCATCCTCCCTGTAACAGGTGTCAAGGCTTTAGCAGAATATCTTGGCAACTCTAATCGGAATTGGACAATGATCGTTTAATCAACTCACGTTTATAATTTTAAACGGAAGCGGATTGCTTGCAATAATCACTTCTCCGCGATGTGTGGGTTACTCAACATTTCACTTGAAATTGCCGATTAACTCAGTTTCGCAGATGTGGCTCCGGAATCCATAGAATTGCATTTCTTCCCCCCATGAGTTACTATCTTTGTATCGACAAATATGCAGGTCTATAAAAGGAGGTTCGCGCGTTCATGTGCCCCCGTACCAAAGAACAAAATGAACTCATCCGCATGCAGCGCAGAGAACAGATCCTGGACGTCGCCGCTCGCTCCTACTTTCGCACGGGCGGCAGCTTTGATATTCGCGACGTCGCGCGCGAGGCCGAGCTCGGGTACGGCACGGTATACCATTATTACCCCAACCGGCATTTATTAATAGAAGATGTGCTGGACAGCGGCTTCGAGCGATGCGAGCAAGCCCTGGCAGAATGGGTGAATAATAGCGGCGGCACCCCAGATGACAGGCAGCTGTTGACGTATTGCAAAGCGCTGCTCCGGCTGTGGCAGTCGGACGCCCGTGCGTACCTTGTCTACAAAATGGCGGCTGAACATTATGCAGGCTTACCTGAAAGAGATCGATACCACGCCAAGAGACGATTCATGGAACGGCTGTACGTTCCAGTCCAATCGATCGCCCGGCGCGAAGACGACAGCGTCGACCACATGCTTGCCGTGCTGGTCGGTTGCTGCGGGCTGCACTACTATGCGGGCAATTCCGACCTGGACGTCGATCGAATCGCCCGAATCGCTATGCAAGCTATTACGAAGGAGTCCTGATACGAACATGGTCATTTTAAAAAGCAAGCATGAAATCGAGGCTATCCGCAAGGCATGCCAGGTGGTGGCTGAATGCCATCGCACAATCGCCCCGCTTATCAAACCGGGTATTACCACCAACGAGATCGAGCGCATATTCGAGGACATTATGTTGAAGCACGGCGCAAAGCCATACCAGAAAGGTTATAAGGGCTATCGATATGCGACCTGTGCCTCCGTTAACGACGTGATCGCGCATGGCTTCCCTAGCAATAAGCCGCTTGAGGAAGGCGATATCGTGACGATCGACACGGTCGCTGAGCTCGATGGCTGGCTTGGCGATTCGGCCTGGAGTTATGCGGTCGGGCAGATCTCGCCGACGGCCGAGAAGTTGATGCGTGTCACGAAAGAATGTCTTGACCTGGGAATAACGCAGGCGAAGCCCGGCAATCGACTCGGCGACGTAACGAGCGCGATTCAGCGGCATGCGGAATCGCATGGGTTCGGCGTCGTGCGCGACCTCCTCGCCCATGGAATCGGCCGTGACCTGCACGAGGATCCGAATTATATGCATGTCGGCAAGCCCGGCAAAGGCCTTCGCATCAAGGAAGGCATGGTGTTCACGATCGAGCCCATGATCACCGAAGGCAGCTACCACATGACAATCGATTCGGACGGCTGGACAGCGCGGACGCTGGACCGCAAGCTCGCCGCCCAATACGAGCATACGATCGCCATCACGGCTGAAGGTCCGCAAATTTTGACTGCTCAATAAGAAAAAAAGAAGTCGACCCATGAAAAGGTCGGCTTCTTTTTTTGACTGAACACCTACAGCTTGTCTCCATTACATAACTTGAACGCTTCCGCCAAGAAATTCATGGCTGTAAATATCAGAGACTTTATCCAGGACACGCTGGGCATGTTCTGTGAATTTCAAGGCCGCAACCCGATCCTTCAACAAAAACACGCCGGTCTCATTGCGGTGTTTGCCGAGGGCCCCTTCATATAATTGATTGGCGCCATGGGTAGGCGGAGAGGAAAAGAACTTCATAAACAGTTCAAACCATAAGGTCAGACCGGAATCTTTTCCTTTTTTTAGAGTATTGTTAATTCCCGGGTCGACGCTGCGAATCTTGATGCCTTCCTTGGCAAGCTGCGGTGCGACGGCTTGAGTCCACAACGAAAGCGCCAGCTTTGATGTCGCATAGGGGCCAAACATTTTGCGGAAGGTTTTGGGATGCTCTAAGGTATCGATCGTAAACTCCTTCGTAAATTTAAGCGCCTGCGATGAAGTGTTAATCACCGTTTTTAAGCGGCCGTTTCTCAACAGCTCCTTTAATTCCATCAGAATAATATAAGGAACGACCGTCAACAATTCATAATGCAATTCGCGACCTTGTTTCGAATAGCGCAGCTCACTTAAGCCGCCTCCGGCATTGTTGAACAAAATATCGATCCGCTGCTCCTTGCCTTTGATTTCGTCCAAAGAGTGTCTCAAGCTGCCATAATCGGTAAGATCCTTCACTTTATAGGCTCGGAGCCATCCTTCTTTGAGATGATCTTGGATCAATCTATCGTCCTCTGGAAAATCCGACCGGATCAAAGCAATCACCTGCCAGTTCTCCGACAGCAGCTTCCGGGTTAATGCCAACCCGATTCCGCTGCTTGCGCCCGTAACCAGTGCGATATGTTCTCGTGGGTTCGTAATCAAGGGATGTCCTCCTCCGTATTTCAGAATATTCACGTATTTTAGTCGGAGGCGAGCAGGAGGATCAATTTGCCGTGGGCACGCCCACTCTGACTGATTTCGACGGCTGAACGCCATTCGTCGAGTGCGAAAGTCCTGGCGACCGGAATCGTGAACTTGCCGTCTGCTGCATATTGGGCAAAATCGCCTACAACGTCATAACGTGCGGTATGTAATTCACCATAGCTGGCGCGAACGCCAAGTTCAGCGGCTGCGGCGAAATCGCTGACGGTTAGGACATGCTGGGGATGCCCATTGACGATTTGGACCAAATCTTTCAATGAGCCGCTGATTGGTGCGGTATCCAGGGCGAGATCAACCGGCTGCTTCGCCAGTTCGGCCACCCGTTCGACCATTCCGTCACCGTACGAGGTCACCATCGCTCCCATGGCGCGGAGTTTGTCGGCGTAGGTGGCACCGGCGGTTGCAACCACGCGGGCACCGCGCATGAGGGCAATCTGGACGGCGGCGAAGCCTACCGTGGTGCCAGCTCCGTGCACGAGTACGGTCTGACCCGATCTCACCCCGAGAGTATCGATGCCTCGGTAGGCGGTTTCGACCGCCATTGGCAGCGCTGCAGCTTGAACAAAGTCGAGTCCGTCCGGCATGCGGAACCAGTAGTACATGATCGCTCGGTCGGACGCACCTGCGCTCGATCCGCTCATGAAGTCGGCGCCACCCAGAACGGCATCGCCGATGGCAACATCGGTTACGCCCTCTCCTATTGCGTCTACAATCCCTGACACATCCAGCCCGATACCGCGAGGCAAGGGCAGTTGACCGGCAAAGTGTCCTCGGCACGTCACCCAGTCAACCGGGTTTAATCCGCAAGCGCGTACCCTCACGCGAATGCGTCCCGGCCCCAGTTCCGGGATCGCCGCCTCCTCCAAACGCAAGACATCGGTCGGTTCGCCGTAGTCGTGGAACCGGATTGTCCGCATGGTTACAGAGCTGGATGCTTGATTCTTCACATCTTGGAAAGTCATATCTAAATTATCCAATTCAATGCTCCCTCCAGTTTGCTCTAATGGAAAAGTGTTCTTCGTGAATTCAAAAAGTCTGAGGGGAAGCCCTGAGCCAGCCGCGAACGGAGAGTGCTCAGATCTGGGAGCCCCCTCCGTCGACAGGGAACTCAGCTCCGGTCGTATAGGTGGCCTCAAAGGCTAGGAAGGCTACGGCTTTGGCGACCTCGACCGGATCGCCGAAACGCAGCATGGGGATCTGCTGTTTCATCTGCGCCTCGGTCTGTTCGGCAGCTTCCTTCGGCATCGACCTCTCCAAGATGCCGGTGTCGATAGGGCCGGGGCTGACCGCATTGACGCGAATATTCCGCGGCAATAGCTCGCGTGCCAGACTGCGGGTCATGGAGCGCAGCGCTGCTTTACTGGCTGCGTATGCGCTGATCATCGGGATACCCAATACGTTCGTGATAGAGGTGGTGAGCACTATGCCGCTTCCTGCGTTCAGCAAGGGGGCAAGTTTCTGCACGGTGAAGTAAGGACCTTTGGCGTTGACGGCAAGCAACTCGTCGTACACTTCTTCGGGCATCGAATCGAAGGGGACGTAGCGCGTGATGCCGGCGTTAACGAACAGGGCATCGATCGTGCCGAACTCGGCCTTGACCCGGTCGGCCAACTTGTCGATATCCGACAACGACGCGGCGTCGCTCTGTACCGCTACCGCATTGTTGCCAAGTTTCTCACGCGCCGAGTCGAGCGTAGCCTGGGTACGTCCGGTGATCAGAACGCGCGCCCCTTCCTCCACTAGCAGCTTCGCCGTCGCGAGGCCAAGACCGCTGCTCCCTCCCGTGATCACGACGTTCTTGCCTGCATATTTACTTACTGGATTGTTTTCCATTTTCATCTTCCTCCCTTGGTTTACAAAGATTAACCCGACAGTGTAGTAAAACCTACACTGTCTGTGCTAATCTTAGCTAAGCGGTTTGGGATGTACAACCAGTAAACAAGCGCATTCGTGGCTTATCCGACACACGTGCTTATTTGTTGTCCTTTTTTTTCCCGAAACGAACGCTAACCCATATCCCAAGAGAGAGGGAGATGCATAACATGCTCACTCGCACAGAAGATCCCCGCGTGAAACGGACGCGTCAACTATTGATGCAAGCTTTTATGGAATTGCTTGAGCAGAAGAAAAATGTCTCTTCTATTTCCGTACAAGATATCACGGCTTACGCGACCGTAAATCGATCCACGTTCTATGCGCATTTTGAAGACAAATTCGCATTTCTTGAGAGCTGGATGAGGGAAAAATTCAAAGAGAAGCTGCAGGATGAGCTGCCTAATGCCGCATTATCCGATATAGGAAGCCTGCGAACGCTTATTTTAATCGTTTTCGATTTTCTTTTCTGCACTCGTCCGTATTTGACTTTATCCGATCGTCAGTATGAACCGTTATTTCAGGTCGCGATGCAAAAAGAATTATATGACCTATTATTAACCTGGTTAAGTGAACAAGCGGAACCGACCGTTTCACGAGAGACGGTGGAGACTGCCGCTATGATTGCAAGCTGGGGTATTTTTGGATCGGCCGTCGAGTGGAGCAGACCTCCGCAATCTAAATCGGCGGAAGACAGGGCGAGAGAAGTTTTGGTGGTCGTTGCTGCCGGTTTAGCACCCGTACTGGGAGATTAATTTAGTGAAATCTCAGTCCCTTTAATTCCGTATGTTCCTTGACTTGATAAACGAAATAATGCCTCAGATGTAAAGGATAAAAACAGTTCCCAAACGCATACTACAATTCGTTGTCAAATCAGCTTAGGAGGAATCCAACAAAAATGACTTCCAAAAAAGACGAAGTAATAAAATCCGTGGCTCAATCGGGAATGGCAGCAGAAATCGCGGAAACGGTAAAAACGGAAGTAGCGAATGAGCTTTCTCCGTTAGAGAATCAGCTTAAACAAATGCAACAGATTTTGTCTCAAGCTCAGCTGTCTTCGAACCAAAGCTCGAGCTCGTCTTCGTCGGGGTCGAAGAGCCAAAATTCGCAACAGCTCAACCAACTGATCGGTCAAATGAACCAATTCAGCACTGAAATTCAAAACCAACAAAAACAATCCATCCAACAGCTTCAACAGTCTATTCAACAAGCGAATCAAACCCTCAATCAAGCGAATCAAACCGTTCAATCTTTTCAAATGTTAAGCCAAATGCAGCAGCTCATCCAGCAATCCCAACAACAAGCCAATCAAATGACGCAACAAAGCTCCGGCTTCCAAAATACGAGCCAAAGCAACATGAATCAGTCCACGATTCAATAAATTCACAAGCGGGGTTGCGTAGGGTTACGTAACCCTCTTTTTAAAGAAAGGGATGGCCAATGTTCTTAACGGTCTCGATCGTGATCTTATTGGCGTTCGCGTTAGCCATCGGAGTCGTTATTCGAAGATCCCATTCTAATAACAACGCCTCCGTTCCCGAACAAACTCCTTTGCCGTTAAGTCGGTTGCAAGCAAAAACGGATATCGAGGCTGCTCTCGAATTTGAAGCGTACGATAAAGAAACAACTTATGACAGCATGATAAAGTCCGCAGAACAATACCATAACGATATCGAAAAAGCAAAAAATGATATTCAATCAGGGCTTATTCATATTCAAAAAGAAAATCAAATGCACATTAAAAAAGCAAACGATAAAATGCAGGATTGGATTAAAGATTTATTGCATGCGCAGCGAATTAAACTACAAGAATTTATTCAACTCTCGAACGACAAAATCAAGCAAGAAATGCAAAGCGAAATTCAAAGCGCGGAGCAGCATATTCAACGCGAAATAAGGATATTGAGACAATTCGTAATAGAAGAAATTCAAAAAGCGACATTGAAAGCACCGCCAAAATTAATGCCAAAAGTCATACCGAAAGCAACGCCGAAAGAAAGCCTCGAAAATCAACTAAATACAATCGAAATGACAGAAAATCAACTTCAAATCAATATTTTTAATGATTTAACCGGTCAATTGGCCGACGCACAAAAAACAATGGCACAAATTCATGCTCATCTGGGAATGTTGCAGTTGCTTCATGCAATGGAATCCGATTTTAAAAATCAGGCTCTATTCGGACACGAATAGAGCCTTGGCTATCGGAAAATCTAGGTGTCTAGAGTCTGTTATACTCTTCATCCGAGACAGGCTCCAGCCATTCCGGCGTACCCGCTGTGATTGCAATATGTTCAAACCAGCTGTCTTTGGCGGCACCATGCCAGTGTTTAACGCCGTCATGAGTAACGATAACATCGCCGGCTTTTAAGAACTGAGCGGGTTTCCCTTCTTCTTGGTACCAGCCTTCGCCGCCGGTTACCAATAGAAGTTGAAATCCATTTTGATGAATATGCCAGTTATTCCGGCACCCAGGTTCAAAGGTCACGTTCCCCACTCCTACATTAACATTAGGATCGGCAACCAAAGTCTTTAAGTAACTTTGTCCCACAAAATAGTTAGCGAATGCTTCATTCTTCTCTCCCACAGGAAAAATCACGCCGTTTTTTACTTCTTCATGTTTTGCCACTTTGCAACCTCCCCAAAATCATTTTATTTTATTCTTCTCGCCGAATACCGGGAAGAAGCTGTGTTCCCCATAATCTTGAATAAGCTCCATATTCTTTAAAGTCTCCATATCCGCATCGCTGATTACAAAATCAAGCTCGGCATTGATTCTCATGTGATCCGGATTTGCCGTCTTGGGAAGGACGACAAGACCCAGCTGGATATCATAACGCAGGCAAAGCTGAGCAACGGATACGCCATACCTCTCGGCTATTGCCTTCACCTCGGCATGATCAAGGATTGCACCGTGAGCAATTGGCGAATAGGCTTCCACCAGTATGTCTTTCTTCTGGCAGAATTCAATGAGCTCCTTAGGAGTATTGCTTACATGCGCCAATATCTGATTGACCATCGGTTTGATCTCGCAGCTTGCAAGAATATTCTCTACATCGTCCTGAAGGAAGTTGGAAAGGCCGATGGCCTTTACTTTGCCCGTTTTATAAGCGTCCTCCATTGCTTTCCATACTTCTTTGTTTTCTTCGAAGTAACGGTTGTCCTCGCGGAACTCCTTCCATGGCTGCGGGCTATGGATAATTAGAAGGTCTAAATAATCCAGTCTCATTTTGGCTAAAGACTCATCAATCGACTTCGTAACGGCATCATAATTTTTTGCTTCTGCAGCAACCTTCGTCGTAATAAAAAGCTCTTCCCTTGCGACGCCGCAGGAACGGATTCCTTCGCCTACACCAGCCTCGTTCATATAAGCCTGAGCCGTATCCATATGTCGATATCCGATAGATACCGCATCGCGAACGGCCTGTGCCGCTTGTTCATCGTTAAGCAGCCAAGTGCCCAAACCTAATTTTGGAATTTCAATGCCATTTGATAATTTGAAAGTTTCATTAAACATGTTTTTATCTCCTTTACGCTGTTTCCGGAATCACTTCATTAATGCAAGCTATGGCATTCAACGTTCTCGGAAAGCCTATATAGGGCAGACAGTGAGTAATGGCGGCAATCAATGTATCCTTGTCGTTGCCAACGTTTTTGTTCCCCTGCACATGGGCCTTCACTTGCCCTTCCGCGCCGCCGAGCGCGCTTATGATGCACAGGGTCAGCAACTCCCGTGTTTGCAAATGAAGTCCGCCGCGCGTATAGAAATCACCGAAACAGAAAGCAGAAAGATAGTCCTGGATATGTTTTTGGTTAGCTGGAACGCTTTCTCGCATTTTGGCGATAACGTCGCCAAAAATCTCGGTCTGCACGGCAAGTCCCTTGTCAAAACGAGTTTCCTCTGTAACCCGAGTCTGGTTTTCCAGTGGTAAGGCGATATTTCTTGCTTTGAAAACCTCATTGATCTCGTTAACCGCATTTAACGTTTTAGGGAATCCAAGGTATGGCGCACACTGGTAAACAGCTTCTTTGATTTCCACCGGCGTAAGTCCGACGTTCAGGGCCGCTTCGGCATGTGCCCTGAGCTGAGGCAAGGTTTGGTTAGCGGCAAGCACCGCCAGGGTGATCAACTCGCGCTGTTTATCGTCCAGGTTGCCTTGATCAAACACCTCGCCAAAAATGAAACGTCCCAGGATATCCTGGAAAGCTGGATCGGTAGCATAGGCTGCCGGCACTCCTCCGTCGCCAAATAGACGTTTATATGTTTCTTCGCTCTTTACCATTCGATTCATAATGAAACCTCCTGCTTAAACGGCATCTTCAAACGAAATGGGCATTGATCGTTTAATCAACTCACGTCTATAATTTTAAACGGAAGCCGAATGCTTGCAATAATCACTTCTGCGTATTATGTGAATTACTCAACAAATCATTCCAAATTGCCTATTATCTCAGAAGGAGTTTTACTATGACGAAAGTGGATCGAAGAGTCCTTAAATCTCAAGAAGCGATTAAGAAAGCAATTCTTGAACTGATGTCCGAAAAAAACTTCGATGACATTACCATCAGGGATATTGCCGACAGCGCCAATGTGAATCGAGGAACCATCTATCTCCATTACATGGATAAATATGATTTGCTTGATAAGCTTATCGAAGAACACATCGGCAATCTGCGCGAGCTTTGCCTTTCTGCGTCCGAGATGACCTTCCAAGAAGGAAATTATGTCTGGTTCGAGTACTTTGCGGAGAATCACTTGTTCTTTTCAACCATGTTAAACACGAAGAGCGCGGCATATTTCCGCAGTAGATTCCTTGATTTAGTCGTCCAGGAGTATAAGGTTGAAATAAATGTAACCGAAGGAAAGAATAAAGGATTAAGCGAAGATGTCATTCTTCAATTTTTTGGGGCGGCGGTCGTGGGTGCAGTAGAATGGTGGTTCAGGAATGGCATGCCTATACCTCCTCTTGTCATGGCAGAACAGACGGGGATCTTGTTAGATCGAAATTTTTAATCCCCATCCCCCAATAATTCATGCTTCACAAATAAAGGCGCTCCCAGAAGGAACGCCTTTTTACAGGATTAGATGATCGAACTCCAATTGTTTACTATCGATACCGTTGTTCATGGGATGCCATAGCGTCAGCTTTCGTTAAATGAACGGTGCCGAACGGATGCTGAGGCGGTGCATAAATAACGTAAACCTTTAATGGCTTATTGCCGGTATTGGTTACGTTATGCCAAGTACCGGCGGGGATCATAATGGCATCATCCTCAAAGGCCGAAGTCTCGAAATCCAGCTTGTCTCGAGATTTTCCCATCTGAACCAAGCCTTGTCCTTCTTCGATTCGAATAAACTGATCCGTATTCGGGTGTACTTCTAACCCGATATCGCTTCCCGCCGGAATACTCATTACAGTGACTTGAAAATGCTCCCCTGTCCATAAAGCGGTACGATACGTGTTGTTTTGTTTCGCTGCTTGGTTGATGTTGATAACAAACGGTTCTTTTCCACGGTCCTTTAATTCCATCCTATGCCAAGAACTGTACACCGGCGGAAAGCCCATTGCGTAATGAGGATGGAAACGCAGTTGATAGGGATAATACAATTGCCAAGGATACCAGGGATGCACTGGATTCATGTAATGATTCACAGCATACATCTTGTTTCATACCCTCCTACACTTGAATACCCCATCATATGCCTATTGTTAACCAACGTACCTTGCCCAGGATTATATAAGTTCAGTATATTTAACGCTTATGATGTGAAGCACTGATTTACCCTTGATCAAACCGGCGGTTCGCCCGCAGCCATTTTTCCGCAGCGTCGACAGCTTCCCTTGCCCCGAACAACTTGCATTCAGCCTCACCTATTCGGCCGGATGCGACATGCCCGCTTCCGTCGAAGAGAAGACCGATCTGGTCGAAATCGTCCGCATCGTATACGAAATCCTCAAACCAGCGCCATTCTCGTTCTCCGCTCGCCATCATCGCGGTTCCCATGCGCTTCCTCGGCATGCCGGGGATCCTTGTCTCGGCCAGATGCATACAGGTGCACGAGTCGTATCCGGCTCCGAGCAACAGCACCTTGGCCTCCAACTCGCAAAGCTTGCCGAGCGGTGAATCCGCTCCGAACTGCGGCGAGAGCGGATGTTCGGAGACAATATATGCGGCATGCTTGCCGTTTGCCGCGAAGGACACTTGGGGGTGGCTGGAACGCAGCGTGCCGGGCCAAGTCCGGAACAACTCCGCGATCTGACCCATCCCGTTTGTCGGCGTCAGCGCCGGATCGAATGCCGGCATCTCGCGGTAGATCGTCTCTAGCCATTCGGCTGGCACTCCTGGATTACGCCAGCCGGCTGGATCGTTCCAATTGCCGCTCTGCGCGGGCATGACGATCGTGCCATCTTCGCCGACTGCCAGGCGAAGCGCCTGAATCACGGCTTGCGGACCTCCGCATACCCAGCCGAGTCGGGACAGCGAAGAATGCACGAGCAGTATGTCTCCCTGCCTCACTCCTAGATGCCCGAGTTGTTGGGTCAAGGAAGTTACGGTGTTGGGCTGCCTCGTACGATCGATAATTTCTTTTTCGCTCAATGACATTCTCTCCTTTTCTCATGCTTCCTGACGATCGTGTTGGTCATAACGATTGATAAAATCGGACATAGTCTATCATAAATTCACTCGGATAGAGAGGAGCCGTTTGGACGCCGGTAACGCTTGAAGGAATCTCATAAATATTCAACATGAATTGCATAGGATATTGCGGAGATTGATTGGACGTATGAACAAGACAATTGTCGATGTAAAATTCGACTTTATCTGGCGCCCAGTTGGCCGCATAGATGTGAAAATTTTCTGGATTGATATTGAATGATCTTTCATGGAAATCGTCCTCGATGCTAGGGTCATCAAAAGGGTGAATTCCGAAACCAATCGTCGGCTCTTCGGAGGAAGCCTGCCACCCTTTCAACTCGAACGGGCATATTTCTGCAGATCGTTCGGGAAGATCCTCGTAGCCGATCATCCAGAACCCATAAACATTATTCGGGTTTACCGGCGCTTTTGCACGGATCTCCACATAACCGAATTGCGGAGTAAACAACCTTTCCGTGACTTGCTCTTCCCGTACGATACACTTCTTCGAGAAGCGGTGCTGCCCGATGCCGCTATTCAAGGGGCCTGAAAAACCTCCCGTCTGCAGACTGCTTACCTTTATATCCCCATCGAATTCCGGGCACCATGGCAACTGGTCTTCTTTGATCTGAAGAATCAATAGGCTGTCCCTTATGATGTAGTTAGCCTTAGAGTTCAGTTTGCTGCTCCACTGCGGAAGATAATAAGGAAACCACTTGCCGCGATCTAGTATGTGTGAATCGAAATCGTCTTGGAAAATCAACCGATAGCCTTCCTTTTCTTCTGGGTTTCGGGGGAAATCGCAACTCCTCATTTTTTTCTCCGTCTCCTTCATGAATGAAGCTACATAATACTATCCCATTATAGATGGTAACGGCAATTGGGATGCGAGATCGACGGACGATGAGTATCATTTCAAATACCAATGCACGGAGGGATTTCTTGAAGATCCCGGTAAACGATCTTTCCCAATTCCAGCGCGGTTCTCACCATTTCATCGGCGCCTAGGGAGGGCCCTCCGATACGAAGAACAGCATCGCAATGGTTCAAGAGCCGAACGGAGGAGGGGTGGAAAATGCGATTGAAGATCTCGTCCCCGATCGTTCGCGATCCCGCTTTCTCGATTAACGGCAAAGCATACCATTCGCCCAGAACAGGCAGATGCCCGGTCTCATATATTCGAAGAGCAACTTCGTTCATGAAATCCATGTTTCGTCGGATAAGATTCGGATCGTCTCCCGTCCCCGAACGATAGGGGCCGGCGATCAGGATCTGCTGCTGTCTGAGGCCGGGTTCCAGCAGTCGGTTGATTTGCGCGTATTGCAAAAGCATGATCGTTTTCGCGTCTTTGATTTCTCCTTCTTTAATCATTTCGAGGGTTCTTTGGAAGGGGTATTCCAGTACTTCGATATTTTCCTGCTCTTCCTCGATTCCGCCGCCCTCCCCTACCTTCATGCCTGGAGAGTACTCCGCGACAAAAAAATGCAAGATTTCCGTAACGGAGCCAGGCGACATATAGGCTTCACCGATTTTTTGCACATTGGCAATCCTGTAACCGGTCTCCTCTTCCGTTTCCCGACGAATGCTGTCTTCTGCACTCTCCTGGTCCAACAAACCGGCGCAAGCTTCGATCAACATTCCGGTCTCGTTCCCATTCACGTAAGTGGGTATTCGAAACTGCCGCGTCAAGATCACGGTCTGTCGTTCTCGGTTATAGAGCAGGATCGTAGCCCCGTTCCCGCGATCGTACGATTCCCTGGACTGTGTCGTCCAAGATCCGTTCTTCATCTCGGTCATATAAGTGATTTTCTTAAGCAGATACCAGTTATCCGACAATAATTCTTCGTTTACGATTCGGATCTTCGGATTCATCTTTCATTCCCTCCCTTTATTTGGTTTAGATTATATCGGGTTACGTAACGTCACCTACAAGCGCTTTTTGGTGAAAAGCAAAATAGGGCGTTCCAAGGGAACAGCCCGATAACCATTACTTGCGTGCAAGGAAAAAGCCTGAATCCGTAGTGATCCGTATACAGCCTTCAAGATTCAGTTTGCCTTGGAGATAAGCTATAAATTGCTTTCGTTTTGCTCCGACCAGTTTCTCCCTCGCATTCATTGGGGTTGAGGTCATATAGCTAAGCAGCGGTTGGACGTCGTTCACGATTAACTGATCTTCGTAACGGAAGGTCTTCACATCCGCGAACATCTTTGCAAGCAACTCGTGTCCATGGTCAAGTTCGAACCGCTCCATAATCGGATCCAATACTTTCATTTCAGGATCGAAGTCCTTCTCAATCAACGCGATCTCCTGCAAGTGACGCTTGCTCATGGTAGATGTATACAACTGAGCTCCTGGTTTCATCACGCGGAAGATTTCGGCAAGAGCCATTGGAATGTCGGGGACATGATACAGCATATGATTGGCGATAACGATGTCGAAATCTTCATTATGGAACGGAATCGACTGAACGTCGACGACGACAAATTTGAATTGCCCTGATTCGTTGGGAATTTTCCTTCGTGCTTCCTCGACCATGCCAGGCGATAGATCGGTAACCGTGATCTTCCACGAGTCGGGTATTCTATCCGCATTCTTCGACCATAGAGTTCCGTCCCCGCATCCGATCTCCAATATTCTGAGATTTGGCCTGCTGCCTAAATGCTCGAAGAACCAACGATGCCACCCTTGCTTATTAACGCCGCATTTTTCATATAATTCGATTCTCTTTTGCAGTCGGTTGGCAAGATGGTATTGCTGCACCCAATCCTTTTCTACGTGTACGGCTTGAATAAGCTCCTTAAATGCCTTCCAATCCACCTCTTCATCCGAGGCGGAATGAATCAATTTATCAGTGGCTTCATTGATCGCTTTCAGAACGAATTGCAGATCTGCAGTCTTTTGCAAAATGATCTCTCTTTGCATGCTTAACGAACTGCCCAGATTCTGTTCCTGAACACGGCTTGCCGTAACGATTCGCTTGATCTCGTTAAGCGTCAACCCGATATACTTTAAGGTTTGGATTTGTTGCAGCTTGATTAGGTCGCTCCGATTATACAATCGCTTTGAAGCTTGGCCGTAACACGACGGCTTTAACAGCCCGATCTGATCGTAATATCTTAACGTTCTAAGCGTCAGGCCCGTTTCCTTTGCGATCTGGCCCGTCGTAAAATAATCGTAGTTCTGATCTTGGGTTCGCACATTCTCTCCTATCTGAATTACGGAAAATGCAGCACAACTCCGGCGAGAGCAAGCGATTGACTTCGGAATGATTCAGTTCGTAATAACTCCAAGTCCCTTTTGTCTCTCGAATAATCAGACCGGCGTCCAGAAGGATCTTTAAATGATAAGAAAGCTTGGACTGCGGCATATCGACGATATTCACAAGGTCGCTTACGCAGACACTTCCCTGTTGAGTCAGCTCGTACATGATTTGAAGTCGCTTCTGATCCGCAAGGGCTTTGAACTTGGTTTCGTATTGGCTAAAATCCCTGTTCTCCGCAATTGTCGTATGAACGGAAAATGGTTTTAGCATGGTTCCGCTGCAAAATGGTTCATCAATGGGCCACGCTCCATTAATCAAATTATTTTGATGTATAGATCGTAGCATGACAATCCAAAATTTTCAAGAATAGATCAAATCATTTTGATTAAGAAATCGGAAATAAGCACTTGCTAATATAATTGTAGAATTATATAATCGCCCTGCAGGTTGTTTGAACGACAAGGAAAGGAGTGAACGACTTGCTTCAACCAAGGGAGTCACTCGAAACACTCGCAGAAACCTTGAAGCTGTTGTCCGATAAAACACGCCTTACGATCGTTGCCCTTCTCAAGGAGCGCGAGATGTGCGTGTGCGATATCGTGGACATTCTCGAGACGACGCAACCGAACATCAGCCAACATCTGAAGAAGTTAAAGACAGGCGGAATCGTCAAGGAAACGCGTCGCAGCCAGTGGATTTATTATTCGCTAGCTACGGATGTTAAACCGTATTTAAACGAACTTCTGAACCAACTTCCTTCCATGAAAGAAAAAATCGATGCTCATGAACCCAACAGCTGCTGTTAATTTGGAGGTTTTATGTTAGCTCTCGCTTCCGTCCTATTTCTCGTCACTTTGATCTTTGTCATTTGGCAGCCCAAAGGCTTGAACATCGGCTGGTCCGCTTGCGGCGGGGCCATCGTCGCCTTGATTTGCGGAATCGTTACCTTCCAGGACGTCTGGGACGTCGCGCAAATCGTGTGGAACGCCACGCTCGCCTTCGTTGCCGTCATTCTAATCTCCCTTATCCTGGACGAGATCGGCTTCTTTGAATGGGCAGCTCTGCATATGGCCCGGTTTGCTAAGGGGAACGGCATTCTTATGTTCGCGTATGTCATCTTGCTTGGTGCCGCGGTCGCCGCTTTTTTTGCAAATGATGGAGCTGCCCTTATCTTGACGCCGATCGTTTTAGCCATGGTAAGAGCGCTCAAGTTCGATGAACGAATGATCCTGCCTTTTATCATGGCCAGCGGGTTTATCTCGGACACCGCCTCTTTGCCGCTTGTCGTAAGCAATCTGGTCAATATCGTTTCATCGGATTTTTTCGGCATTGGATTTGTGGAATATGCAGGTCGAATGATCGTCCCCACTCTCTTCTCGATCGTCGCTAGCTTGTTAGTCCTTTATCTCTTCTACCGTCGGAGCATCCCGAAGAAGTACGATTTGGCTCATTTAAAGAAGCCGGTCGAGGCCATTAAGGATGCCAGGCTCTTTAAGATCTCTTGGGTGATTCTGGCTGTTCTGCTTGTCGCTTATCTAATGAGCGAAGTCATAAACGTTCCCGTCTCGATCATCGCAGGGTCTGCAGCTCTTGTCTTTCTGCTGCTTGCAAGGCAAAGCCGCGAGATTCATATCTGGAAACTCGTTAAGGGCGCTCCGTGGTCTGTCGTGGTTTTCTCCATTGGGATGTATGTCGTCGTCTACGGTCTACGAAATGTCGGCTTAACGGATGAACTCGGTGAAGTCTTAAAGCGGGTGGCCGATCAAGGATTGTTCGTTGCCATTATAGGAACAGGATTCATTGCCGCCATCCTCTCCTCCATCATGAATAACATGCCGACCGTGATGATTGATGCACTGGCTATCCAGGATACGAACCCGACAGGCATCATTCGGGAGGCTCTTATCTACGCCAATGTCATCGGATCCGACTTGGGACCAAAGATTACGCCGATTGGTTCGCTCGCAACGTTACTCTGGCTGCACGTTCTCTCGGGTAAAGGCGTCAAAATCTCTTGGGGGACCTATTTCAAAACCGGAATCGTACTGACGATACCGGTCCTCTTCCTTACTCTTGTCGGTCTCTTTCTCTGGCTTAAAGTCGTTGGTTGAACCTTATTTAACACAATTCCACCGAAAAGGGGACATTTCAAATGAGCAACAAACCGCTAGTTTACTTTCTTTGTACGGGCAACTCTTGTCGCAGCCAGATGGCCGATGGTTTTCTAAACTCGCTTGGCGGCGATAAATTCGAAGTGCAAAGCGCTGGGCTTGAAGCACATGGCCTGAATCCTCGCGCGGTACAAGTCATGAAGGAAGCCGGCGTTGATATCAGCGGCAACAGCTCCGATGTTATCGATCCTGATCTCCTGAATCGTGCCTACTATGTGATCACATTGTGCGGACACGCGGATGAACACTGTCCTGTCATTAGCAATCCAAGCGTAATCAAGTGGCACTGGGGTTTTGATGACCCTGCTAAAGCTACCGGTACGGAAGAAGAAATTATGGCTCAGTTCCGCCGCGTTAGAGACGCGATTAAAGAAAGGATTCAGCTATTCGTAGATATAGGAGTATAAACGAAAGCCGAACCCGTCGTTAAAGACGAGGCTCGGCTTTCTTCAGCGTGGATCAGGCAAGAACAAACGTCAAGCCCCATTGTACAACGGAAGAGCCGATCGGGGAAGCTTGCCTACGACAACGGCAGCCGTTTTACTGTCGGCTGCCGTTGCGGATTATTAGGATGGTAAACCATAGAATTACTGCAATCCATAATAAAACAATTAAGCTGCCTACAAACCAGTTTTTTTGTTTTCCGCCCTTTATTCGTTGCTCCGCTTGTACTATGGATTCCTGCAGTACGGCGTCGGGTATCATCTTTAATGCCAACGTAACGCCTAGTGGAACCAATATCAAATCATCCAGATAACCTAATACCGGTATGAAATCTGGAATCAAATCAACGGGACTGAATGCATAGGCGACAACGCATACGGCAACCATTTTTGCATACCAGGGAGTTCGATTATCCTTATAAGCGAAAAACAGAACGTAAACTTTTCTCTTAAGCTGTCTTGCCCACGATTTTAACCTTTCCATCATCCAACCTATTACTCCTAACATGTTGAAAACTATCTCATATCTCAATTATACCATGAATCCATTATGAGCTATTGTTCCCGTTTATTTCATGTTCCACACATCCTTATGTACCAACGCCTAAACCCAAAGAAGCCGCGATTTACGCGGCATTGAGATCCCGAACTCCTTACGTTTATTAAATCAAAACGTATTAAAGATATTTTCGCATTCTTCTACAGTCGGTTGATAAAAACAGTGCTTCTTCCATCTTCCTACGAGCGGCTGATTATACCAAGTTGGCGGACAGGGTCCGGGATTCTCGAACGTTCCCGGTCGGAAGTACCATAGGGAGAATTCGGCTGGCCAATTCCGCTCCCCGTTCACGGCCCGTCGCGCCAGACGGCGTTCCCTGTCTCTTGCGCTTTGGTAGTACATACCATGCTGCAACGCTTCGAACGCATGCGGCTGTTCGATCATTTGGGGAATGGTCCGGATTCCTTTAAAATCGGAGCAATTCGCTCTTACCCGGTTAATGCCAACATTACCAACAAGGAGCATGCCCATTTCGCCTTCGGTCTCAGCTTCAGCTCGCAGCAACCTTGCCAGCATATCAATGTCCTGTTGCCTAGCCTTTACGACTGCCATTGGCTCACCTCTTTGGATTTCTAGGCTCATTATATTGTAGGCGGAGCGGATGTGTTCCATTGACCAAATAGCGAGCGATAAAAAATAGCCGCCTCATCTGTTGATGAAGCGGCTTGTTCGACAACTAATATGGCAATAATTCGCCGTAGCCGGCGCTTTGCTTCACGGTACCTTCGTTAATGCCGTATACGAGGCCGACGAACTCGTTCGAGCGGTAATTTATAAAAGTATTGGCTTCCGATTTGCGGACTTTCCCTCCTGCCTTGTTGTACCCGACAATCCCTCCGACGTAAGCCGGACCAGTGGCAGCGGAGTTTATAACGCCGTAAGCGGTCGATTCCTGTATCTTACCGGAGTTGTCGCCCGCTATTCCGCCAAGATGAGAATCGCCGGTGATCGACGCTTTTTCCGTAGAACAATTCTTGATAACTCCATTCACATCATTCGTACCCACAATGCCGCCGCCTCCGGAAGCGGTGGTGACCCATACGTAGTACAAGGTACGGCTATTTCGAATAATACCGTTATTATAACCGGCTATAGTTCCGATAGAACCCAAACCGGTTACGCTAGTACCTTGAATTTCCACATTGTCAATGGTTCCGTAATTTTGCCCTGCGATGGCGCCGAGTTGATCATTTCCTATAATGCTGGCACCCTCAATCCTTAAATTTTTGACTACGCCGCCTGCTTCGATACGGCTGAACAACCCGTTCCCTACTCCACGGAAACCTAAGAGCTCATGATTATTTCCGTCCAACACGCCTGTGAAACTATCTACGGGGATCAATTCCAGGAAACTAAGATCGAGATCCTGACCCAGCTCGAAATGCGCGGACGGATTCAAATGAAGCAACTGAAAGTCCTCGTAACTGCATAGTACGTAAGGCGATTTTTTTGATCCGTTACCGGTATGCTCGCATGTACCCGCTTCCCCCTCCGCTGCAACAGGTACAATAGTATAATGATGGGGCTGCATTGTTTGTCGGTTTTTGGAGCATTCGTTAAAAATTCAGCGGCATAACAACAACAGCCGATCATAGCGATCGGCTGCCAGTCAAGGGATAACTATTTTTATACCAAATAACAATCCTTAATCATTCCAACAGACCGAATTTTTCATACACTTCCAGAGTAACGACACCGTTCGGGATGAGACCGTTCCGACGCTGAAATTCTTTAAGCGCTATCGTCGTGGAAGATCTGAATTTCCCATCGCATGGACCGCGAAAATATCCTGCGCTTTGTAATCTGTTCTGAACGAGCTGAACGTCAGCCCCAACGTCTCCTTCGCTTACCAATCTCGGTTCTTGATTCGCTTCGCCAAGCACATGTCCGAATATGGTCACTTTCGTTCCGACAGGAATCATTTCGTATAATTCCTCGACGTCGCGATTTCTCATGCGAATACATCCGTGGCTGGCATGTTGGCCGATGGAGTAAGGTTTGTTGGTTCCGTGAATTCCGTATGTTCCCCAAGGCACATTCAAGCCGATCCAACGGGTTCCGAAGGAAGGCCCCCAATTTTTCCCTTTATAGGTGACGATATATTCTCCAACGGGAGTTGGCGTGGAAGGGTTGCCGACTGCTACGGAGAAGCTTTTATAAGGAATATGGTCCAGATAAACGACAAGCCGGTGTCGCTGCGGGTACACTTCAATCGTAATAAGACCGTTATCCTTGACGATCGGAAGCGCCGGACTCGCATGGGTATGTATCGGCAGGAATGCTTGGATGAAAAATAAAATGATCAGTGTGCCGCATATTTGATATCGGTATCGGTTCATTACCTCTCACCTGTTTTATTTTTCCGTTAGCTTGACCAGAATCCAGGAAATCATGCGAAGTCGCTACCGGCAAATTCAAAAATTACGGGATGCTTCCAGCAGTCGCCGGGACAATTCGCTTAAACTCTGCAGCGAGTCCTCGATCTCCCGGAACTCCAACGATTGCCGATAAACCGACGAATCCACGGCGTTAGTCTGCTTCAGAATCGTCTCCACCGCCTCCTTCATCTTGCCAATCCGTTCTTCCGCCTGACTGACCGCCTTTACGCTTTCGTTCGCTAGCTTTCGAACTTCGCCCGCGACCACCTGAAACGCCCTTCCGTGTTCTCCTGCCCTCGAAGCTTCGATGGAGGCGTTAAAGCCCAAGATGTTCGTTTGCGAAGCGATCTTCTTGACAATCTCCGTCACCTTGGTGGTCTCGTTCACATCCCGCTTCGTTTCCTCCGCCGTTGAGCTCGTCATGCTTTGCGCCTCCCTCAATTGCGTTGAGGTGTCGAGCAGTTTGTCCATGCTGGAGGAGATCCGTCTGATGGCTCCCGCCAGCAGCTCCGCCAGATCGGACAGCTTCGATTGCCGCGCCAAGCTGACGCCGAACGCGATAGCTCCGACGACTTCGTCGCGCTCGTCAATGATCGGGATGGCGACCGTACGGGATGGTACACCGAATACTTCCTTCGGAATCGATTTGATCGTCATTTGTCTGGTCGACATGGCAACCTCGATCCCCTGCCCCTTCGTAATCGGAGAGCCGGGCCGGGCATCGAGCGGATTGCTCTTATCGGGCGAATAGAAGATGAGCTTCTCTTTGTCCGCAATAGCGAGCGCGATATCTTCATTCCTGCAAATCTGCGCAAAAAAAGGAGCCGCTTGGAGAACGCCTGCCAACAGATCCACTTCCATTCCTCCCGTTACTTTTGACCTAATAGAACGATTATAGCAACGGAAAAGGGCCTTGGCATAAATGTTAACAATATTAACAAATAATTGATTCTGCCATAATAAATAGGACGAAGGCGTCATTGCGCTCTCTCATTATTGAAACGCTGCCTTTATGAAATCCATTATTCGGGTTTGTAGTTCATCGCCATTCTCCCCTCTTTTATACATGTCCGTGCCGTGAAAGCGCGGCAACGATAAAGAGAATGGCCAAGGCTTTATCTATTACCGTCTTACACGCATGCCGTCCATCAGGAAGTCCCTCGTACTATGCAAAATAACTTCTTGTTGAGAGAATAATCCTTCTGTAATTCCCGCAACGAACGAATTGTTGTCGGCAATTATTACGGGTGTTTCCACCACGCGATAGGCGTTGCCCAGCGGTCCGCTGTCGGTATCTAGCGTAAAGACGTATGCGCCTCGCTCATCATAGTGAATGGCTTTGTTCGGCACGGTAATCATCGCACTCTCGCTCTCTTTGGAAATGGCGATCTTCACGCGCTCTCCGCCTTGCAGATTCGTATCGTTTATTTCAATCCTGACGACGCTGGGGGGCAAGACGGACGGAAGACCCCCTGTATGTTCTCCGGACGAGGAATTGTCTTGCTCCGTCAAGCTTTCCTTGATGGCCGTAATCGTGCCTGTAAGTTGTCTGTTTTGCTTGCCTATTACCGAGATTTGGTCAAGTTCCTCTCCCATCTCCAGCAAGCTCGCGACATCTCCCGGGATCTGGCATTCGATTGCGAACCCTTTGGCAGAATCCGTCAATACGAGCTCTGGCGAGCCTGATGAAGGGAAACCGACCGCGGCATTAAGCCGGGTAACGACGCCGTCAAACGGGGCAACGGACTGTCGGTTCTCGGCAAGGTCCTTCTCCAGTTGCTTGATATGGCGCTGCTGCGTGGAAAGATCGAGCTTGGCCGTTTCGATTGCGACTCTGGCATTTTCCTTCTTTTGTTCGTCCCCGCTTAGCGCTGATTCTTTATAATTGCTTTGCAGCAGGCTCATGGACAAGGTTGATTTTTTAAATTCCGTCTGCATATCCAGCAGTTGTTCTCTGGTCTCGCCGTCGTCATACTCGATCAACGGCTGGCCGCGCAAAACCCGATCGCCCTCTTTGACAAGGATTCGCGCGACCTTCCAGCCTGCCGGATTTGCCATCTCTATTGAACCGTTAGACATGACAGTCGCCGTGCCCTCGTATCGATGAAGAATCGTTCCTGAACCGGCCGAAGCGAGATACACTTTAGGCAGCGCCAAGTTTCTCAGCGTGTTTCCGGCAAGCGTACATCCAACCAGCAATACCAAGAACAGGCCTGTCAGCAACCGGAGCTTTTTTCTCCTGGATGAAGTCATCCTTTCTTCCATGACCGTCACTCCCGAATTATCCTTTGATGCCCGATTGCTGAATGCCTTCCACGAAATAAGATTCCGCATAAAGAAATAGCAAGATCATCGGGGCCATATACAACGCGGACGCGGCAAAGCCAACGCCCCGCGCCGATTGATTGATTTGCGCCAAGAACAGCGATAGCGGCTGTTTCGCCGCATCTTGCAGAAAGATCAGCGGCTGTTCGACCATATTCCAGTAGTCGACGAACAGCAGCACCGTAAGCGCCGCCAAGCCGGGCTTGGCAAGCGGAAGCATGATCCGCGCGAAAATAATCCCATGACCGGCGCCGTCCATCTTGGCCGCTTCCATCAGCGCATATGGGATATGGGACATAAACTGCCGCATCATAAATACCCCGAAAGCGCTGAAGATGCCTGGCAAAATGATGGCCAACGCGTGATCCATCAGTCCGAACCGATCCATTATTAAATAGTTGGGTACGAGCGTTACCTGAAACGGCATCAGCATCGTCATCACATAAACTAGGAACAGCTTGTCTCGTCCCCAAAACCGAAGCTTGGCAAATGCATAAGCGGCCAAGGAGCCGATCAGGACCTGCCCTGCGATAATCGGAAGCACTAGGGCTATCGAATTCCAGAACATCCGCAGAAACTTCGGGCTGAGGATCAACACCTGCGCATATTGCCGTATCGTCAACCAATCCGGCAGCAGCTTCAGATTGACGAATGCAGCCTGTCCGCCGGCGGGAGCTTCGACCATCTTCCCGAGCAAATCGTAATTCCGACCAATCTCCTCTTCCGTCATGAATGAATTCAACAGGGTAAATACAATCGGGAACAGCATCGCGGCTGCGAATACGTTAAGCGCAAGGAATAGCAAGAGCCGCAACAATCGGGTTTGATGAGCCATTATCGTCCTCCCGTGTTAGTCGGTAAACTCGCGAAACTGTCGTTCGACTCGAAGCAATCCCGACACCAGCAAGAGGATGCAGCCGACCATGAGCGTTGCTGCCGCCGTCAATTTTTGAATATTCAAGGAGAAGAACATGTTATTCATGTAATGCTGGAGCATGTACAATCGATCATAGGGATAATCTCCGGCCAGCAAATAGGTTTCCCGAAAGACTTTGAACGAGTTGATGACCGAGATCAACAGGACAAAGAACATCGTCGGCGTCAGATAGACAAGCGTTATATGGCGAAATCGATAGAGCCTTCCCGCGCCTTCAAGAGAAGCCGTCTCGTAGTAATCCCTCGGGATCGACTGCAACCCTGCCAGAAATAAAATCATATTGTAGCCGATGTTTTTCCAGACATACATGACTGCGATTATGCTCATTGACCAATCGGACTGCATCCAATCTACCCTTGCCCGCCCCATCCGATCGAACCATGCGTTCAGGCTTCCGTTCCAATCGAATAGAATCTGCCAGACCGTCACGACGGAAACGACGGGCACGACCAGCGGAAGCATGATCGAAGTGCGAATCCATCTCCGAAAGTAGAGTACTCTATTGAGCAGCACGGCAAGCGTTAAGGATAATGCGATTAGAATGGGAACTCCGATGCCGGTGAACAAGAACGTGTTCTGCGCAGCTTTCCGAAAGGAGCCGCTGCGCAGCAGCTCTATGTAGTTCTCTAATCCGACAATAGAGCCTCCGGGAGTCCCATCCGTGAAAGATTCGTATAAGCCTATCAAAAAAGGGAGAAGGTAGAGCATCGAAAAGCCAATCAAACTTGGAGCCAGAAAGATCACGGCAACGAATCCGTCTCCGCGTAAACGCCCCTTACTCATTCAACAAGGTAGTCGCCTTGTTCTGAATCAGCCGGGCAACCTCTTCGGCAGATTTCTGTCCGGCAAAATAGGCAGCGGACTCCGCGACGACTATGTCCAATACTTTGCCGGATTCGTTTCTTTCCTGCGCCGCTTGATTGACGAAGTTCTCGAGCCGATCAAGCTTAGTCGCATCCACCTGGAACGCCTTTCCTTGCAAAGGTCCCGTTTTATCGGGGGTGATGGTTCCCTTATCTTTCAGCTCTTGGACATCCTCCCTATAACGCTGTTTATTTATGGGAAATCCAAACGAGGTATGATTCATTAAATACTTCAGAAACTCCCACGATTCGTCTCTTACATTGGAATTTGCGTTTATGCCAAGGTTATATTCCTTAGTGAAGGCAGCGCCCGCCGCGGCGCCTGTCGCATGAGGTTTGGCATAGAAAGCGGTTTGATCTCCGAACGCCAGCAAGCTGGTCAGGTAGTCCTGCGGGGAATGAATCGTGACATTCGTGAAATAAGCCGGTCCTCCGGCGATAATCCCATCGTCGAACATGTCTTTGATTTGCTTCAGCAGTTCGGAGAATTGTTGGGAATCAAAGTTGGCCTTTCGCTTGGCCTCGTCCACGAACCATCCATAATTATCGATCGCAAGGCTTCGGACAAAGTAATCGGGACCGGCAGCGGCGATCATCCCTTCCCCGTTGCCGATGACCGTCTTATAGGGACCTTTGGCTGCGAGCAGCTTCCGACCTGTGGCAATGAAATCAATCCATGTCCAGTTCCGGTCGTCGATCTTGATGCCGGTTTGGGCAATGGCTGCCTGGTCGCCGATCATGCCGCTCAGGCTGAACGTCAACGGGACGCTGAACAACCCCTCCTCGGTCCTTCCGCTCTCCAGCACATGGGTAAAATAATCGGATTTGTCGAATGTTTTATCTTGATCCATTCGTTTCCCCAAATCATCAAGCAAGCGATGCGCGGTATAGTCCTCTGCGGACAAGTATCGAAGGTCCATAAGATCGGGACCTTTGCCTGCCAGCATGGCCGCATTCGTCGAAGTGATGTACTTCTCCATATCCGCATTCGTTTGGGCCTCGTCCCCGCCCTCATCGCTATAGGGAGTCGATAAGCCGTATTGAAGCTTGATTTCGATATTGGGGTGAGCGGCTTCATATTCCTTTTTGGCCTGCTCGTATTGCTCGTTCGGCCAGAAGGCGGAGAACACGATCGTTTTGCGCTCCCCGGAAGAAGGGTCATCGGACGCGTTGCTTGTTCCGGCAGCAGCGTTCCGAGTCTGGTTTGTCTCCTGATCCGCGCCGGTATTCCCTTGGCTGCCGTCGGAGCCGGGATTGGCATTGCACGCGGCCAAGGATAAGGTTACTAATGAAAGGGTGATCCACTTCCAACTCCATTTTGTCATCTTGTCTTGCTCCTTTGTTCGTAGGATAGAATTTCACTATATAAAACAGATGTCTCCAAATCGTCGTTCAGTTGTGAACAAATTGTCTCCGAATGGGCGGCTAGAAAACAAAAGAACCATAAGCTCCATACGAGCTTATGGTTCTTCTTGATAAAGGAAGAGAGCCGTGCTGATTTCTATCATCGGAAGATGACAACCAGCGTTTGACGTTGCCCCTCGCCTGATTCGGGAGGAACGGGCATAGGGACGGATTGATCGGACGGAGCGTACCATTTGCTGCCATCTATCAGCAATGCGCCGCCCCCCCTGTTCCAGATTAGCCGATCGGGAATAACGCCTTGGTAAACGGATTTCGGGTAGATAATATTGTTCCCCTGCAGTTTCCCCGCAAAGACCGATTCCTTATCAAGCTGGGTATAGACTATCGACTTCCGGTCGGACGAAAGCCTAAATAAGCCTACTTTTTCTAGCAAAATGGAGAGATCGCGGTTCCGGTCGTCGTATTGATATAAGGTGCCATCCTGCCCCAGAAACAGAAATCGATCGTCATCCACCCATACGCTGTCTGCTCCGCCGCTGGCATGGTCGTATTGCACCTCAAATTCCGTTTCATTCCGCTTGGCCATGAACACCTTTGTTCCGTCATCGATCAACGCATGGTTGCCATCGTCGGATAAGAGGACCGAAGAGGGTTGTTTGATCACGGAATTTCCTTTGATGATCGGAATCGGTTGAAGTTCTCCCTCCATCCTATCGTAGACCATGATCCAAGCTTGGTTGTTTCCGTTCTCCAACGCCATAAAGGAAACGTACCGATTATTGGCGGACCAACGCAAGGTTCTCGAAGAGATCTCCTGCGAAGGACTTAGAGGGACGGCAATATGTCGAACATCTTGATTCTCCATGGCGGTCAGCGTCAATTCCTTGCCTGCCAATCCGGCTAGCCATTGGCCATTCGTCGACAGCTTAAGCATACCTGGAGCATATTCGGCTGCTCGTGCCAACGATGCAGGGGTTTCATATGGAGGAGCCAGCCGCTGCAATAAATTCGCTCTCTTCCCTTGTTCGTCCGCTTGCCCTCCATCATCAGGCAACAGTCCAGCTAGATCCTCCTCATTCAGCCAGCCTAGCAGTTCCGTTCGGTTGTCCAACGTATCGGGAAGGCGAAATATCGTTTGGACTTGAAAGGGACTTCCGGGCTCGGAGATCTCCTGCTCGGATTCCGTTCCGGAAATCACGATGGTTTCATAGCCGGGACGTCCGAAACACCCTGCCAGCGGCAGCAGGAGAAGGAAAGCAATCAGGGGTATTACGTTTTTTTTCCAAAGGTGAATCATGGCTTTGCATTCCCTCCTGCTTCGGGCACTTCAACGAAGACGGTAGTCCGACGACTCAAGCTTTCCATTCGGATGCTCCCGCCATGCTCCTCTACGATGGACTTTACGATGCTGAGACCAAGACCGACACTCCCATCCTCCATCATCGAGCGTTCTCCCGAGTAAAAAGGCTTAAAGACGCTCGCCAACTTGTCTGGAGGAACCGTTTCTCCGACATTGCTAAAGGCAAGGTGAACGGTCGATGCCGATCTTCTAGCCGAAACCATGATTTCCGAATAGGGGTCGCTGTATTTAATGGCATTGTCAAGCAAATTGATGAAGAGCTGGCGAAGGCGATCCGCTTGTCCAAGAACCGTCAAGTTTGACTCCGATTCAAGGCGAATGTGCTTCTTGTAACGGTTCGCTCTCATCTCCATCGTTTCGCACACATCATGAAGCAAAGAATCGATCTTTACGGGTTCAGCCTCGTCATCCCCGATCCTACTCCGCGATACTTCCAGCAGGTTAAGCACCATGCCGTGAAGTCTCCGGCTTTCCTCCACGATATGCCGCATGCCTTTATCGAAAAAAGGTTTATCGTTCTCTCCATTCTCCCGAATGATTTCGGCATAGCCCAGGATTGACGTGAGAGGAGTTTTAAGCTCATGCGTGACATTGTCAAAAAAGCTTTTTTCCTGTTCGTTCAACATCTTCAAGCGGTCGCGGTCGCGTGCGATCGTCTCGATTTGACTGCCGATTTGCACGATCATATCGTTAAAATTGTTCGTTAGCCGCCCGATTTCATCTTTTCTTCGGAAATAGAGTCGAATATCCAGATTGCCTTTAATGACCGCGGTGGATGCGCGCGTTAATTGCACAAGCGGAACGGTAATGTGTCGGGAAAGCAGATAAGAGAACAAGAATGCGACCGCAAAAATGGCTAGCGCAATATAAAAAATCAACCGCCGGATTTGACTGCTCTGTTCGTACAGGGTAGAGAAGTCTTTGGAAAATCGCAGGATGCCGACTTTAACGCCATCCACGATAACCGGATAGGAGAAGAGTACCGTCTCCATGCTGCCGTTATGCATAATGGTATAAGCCGCTTTGCCCTCGGTGGCCAATTGAAAGTCCTCTGTCGGTTTATCCGTAAACAGGGTCGGGTCGGACGAATAGAGCAAACGGCCGTCGACCGTATAAGCGCTCACATCGTTCGAGGTCGCGCGATGCAGGTCGCCGACCATTTCCTCTGCCATCTCTCCGAAATAGGATTCATTGTTCGAATAATGATTGATGAGAAAGGCTTGCCGGACATAGATGTTGCTGTTGTTCTTAAGCCCGATGAGGTCCGAGGCGACGAGCTTCTGATTGCTTCGTTGGATGTATTCTTCCACTGCGAAGTTGAGCACGAGAAAGGAAACGCTGAAAATAAGAAAAAAACCGACGACAAATTTTGCCCTTATCGTCCTGAGCATCCTATTCCGCTCGTTTCTCGAACTTATAGCCGACGCCGAAGACGGTCGTGATCAGGTCGGCCGCATCCAGCTTCTTGCGAAGCCGCTGAATATGGGTATCCACTGTTCGCATCTCTCCGGGAAAATCATAACCCCAAACGACATCGAGCAACTCGCTGCGCGAAAAAATTTTGCCCTTCGATTTGTACAAGGCCATCAATAAATCAAATTCCTTCGGAGTCAATTCAACGGGGTCCTCCGCTTTGGTGACAAGCCGTTCATCGGGGTGAATCGCGATATCGCGAAAGCGAATGACTTCGGTAGAAGGCTCCTCTATGTGATTTTGCAACGGAGCGATTCGGCGCAGCAAGGTCCGAACCCGTGCCACCACTTCGCGCAAGTCGAACGGTTTGGTCACATAATCGTCCGCCCCGAACTCCAATCCCAATATTTTATCCATAATATCGGAGCGGGCGGTAATCATGAGTATGGGCAGATTGTAGCGGGCGGTCACCTGCTTGCAGATGTCCAGACCGCTTATATCAGGCAGCATCCAATCCAGAAGTAACAAATCCGGATGGAAGTTGTCCAATTGTTGAAGGCCTTCAGCTCCATTGCGCGCCATTCTTGTTTCGAAGCCTTCTCGACTTAACCCATAGGCCAGCAAATCCGCGATCGCTTCTTCGTCTTCAATAATAAGAATTTTTGTTTTCTCCACCGGATTCCCTCTCCTTTGAGCGAAACTTGGTCGGCAATCTCTTCAATATAAAGGAGAGATATCATCAAAGCTTGTCCAACATGTCAACAAAATGTCTCTAAATTTCGCAATACCTGCAATTTCTCTTGCAGTGTAGTATACACGAGAATGGTGGGTAAGCAACGCAAAAAAAGACGAAAGAGCTACATTTGCCTGAATCGGGCGGGATGCTACTAGACATACATTAGCAAGCAGGAGGTGTGTCAAAGCTTGAAAGCATCCACGCGAAGAAACGTTTTGAGCAAATGGCTCAAGACTAAGGCTATTTTAAAAGACCCCGCCGTTCGCAGGCTGGTGCCGGAAACGCGCATAATGAATGAAAAATCGCTGCGCGAAATGCTTGACCGTTACAAAATGGTCTATATCAAACCGGATTCGGGCACATACGGCAACGGAGTCATGCGCGTGGAACAAGGCAACGGCTTCTATTCTTATCAAGCGGACGAACAAAAGCGAGTGTTTACATCGTTCCGATCCATGTATCGGTCTATCGTTCGCAACAAACGCAAACGTCCTTATTTGGTTCAGCAAGGAATCCATCTTCTGAAATACAAGGGCCGCCGTTTCGATATCCGCGTCATGGTTCAACGCGATTCTAAGCGCGCTTGGGAGATGACCGCTATGATCGGAAGGGTCGCTCACCCGAAGAAGATCGTGACGAATTACCATAGCGGCGGCAAACCGACGGATGTTCGGAAATTGCTGAAGCCTTTTGCTTTCGTAGAGAAGCTGTCCCAAATCGAGAAGACCCTCTCCGATGCCGGCTACGATGCCGCCAAAGCTCTCAGCCGCACCTATCCCGGTCTCAATATGATCGGCGCGGACATCGGCTTGGATACCCGACTTCGTCCTTGGATCATCGAATTGAACACGAATCCCGATCCCTATATATTCCGTCACTTAGCTGACAAGAGCATATCGCGTAAAGTGCTAAGTTACGCCAGAGCATTGAAACGAATACCTCCGTCCAAAACAAGCCGGTACCGTGAATCGTATAGAACGAAGTTATAAAAAATACGACATCCGCCGGAAAAACCGGACCGGATGTCGTATTTTCGTTAACATGAGTTATTTCGAGGGTTCATAATGAACATGGACTTCGATGACTTCCGATGACTTCTTCAATTCGGTTTCGACGTTGGTAGCGATATCATGCGCTTCTCTGAATTTTAAGTCTCTCTTTATCGAGAGGACGACATCAACGACGGCGTTGCTGCCATAAGACCTTGCTCGCAATTCCTTGACGGCCTCGACCCCTTCCACCCGCTGTACCTTCTCCCTGAATTCTTGAATCGTTTTCTCATCGAATCCATCGGACAAGTGATGGGAGGCTTCGCGGAAAATATCCCAGGCCGTTTTGCAGATGATTAGCCCTACTAACACGGCGGTAACGGGATCCAGCCAAGGCAGGTTGAACTGAGAACCGACGATCCCGACCATCGTTCCTATGCTTACTAACGCATCCGAGAGGTTGTCTTTGGCCGCGGCCATGACGGCTTGGCTCTTTGTACGGTTTGCAAGGCTTTTATTGTAACGGTACACGAAGTACATAACGACTGCACAGAACAGTCCCGTCCATATGGAGATCAGGTCAGGCGACTGCTCGCTTCCGCGAAATACGGTCGTAACCGCATTGATAAGAACCTCTAACCCGACAGCCATCATGATAAAAGAAGCGATTAATGAAGCGATCGTTTCCGATTTCCAGTGCCCGTACGGATGGTCCTTGTCTGCCGGTTTCTGGGCTAATTTTAATCCGATGAGAACGGCGATCGAAGCTACGATATCGGTGGCATTGTTCAAGCCGTCCGCTCTTAAGGCTTCCGAGCCGGATAGACTCCCTATCATTAACTTCAGTGCCGATAGGAAAATGTAAGCTATGATGCTTACCATGGCGCCTCGTTCGCCTAATTTCAAATTATCGTACCGCTGCTGCTGCTCCATTCTCCCGGTAACTCCCTTCCGATCGTATCGCGTACTCCATGATATCAACCGGAATTCGTGTGGGTCTAGAGAAACGTTTTTTCACTGGAATCAAAAAATAGCTTGTGCCAAACAAGTTTGCCTCGCACCAACAAGGTCTCAGTAATAGAGAGCCGATAACCCCTTCGAATAGGGGCTACCGGCTCTCTTCCATGCTATGCTATTCTTTTACACCTGTTGGTTATACAAACCATTCCTTGTATTTCTCATAGTCCGCTCTCTTGCATTCCATCGTTAAACGAGTGCCGTTCTCCTCGTATTCAATCGACTGGACGTGAGCGTTGGCGTTGAAATAGGATACGAGCCGGCCTTCCGAGAATGGGATCACGACTTCTCCCTGCACGTAATCCTGAAAGATCCTCTCTCGCGCGAGAGCGATCAATTCCTCCACTCCCGCGTCCTGCCGAGCGGAGAGATAGACTTTGTCCCCCTCAACCCAAGGGTACGAATAATCGGTTAGATCGGCTTTGTTGCAGGCATAGATCATCGGGATCCGGTCGGCACCGAGCTCCTGGAGGGTGGAGTTCGTCACTTCGATATGCCGCTCGTATTCAGGATCGGACACGTCGACGACCTGAATGAGAAGATCGGCTTCGTTCACTTCCTCGAGCGTCGAACGGAACGCCTTAACGAGATAATGCGGGAGCTGGCTGACGAAGCCGACCGTGTCGGTGAGCAGGAACGACTTGTTATCCGGCAGCTCGATAGCGCGGACCGAAGTCTCCAACGTGGCGAACAGCATGTCTTGGGCAAGCACCTGCTTGCCCGATTCGGGCACGAAGCGGTGAAGCACCGCGTTCATGACGCTGGACTTGCCCGCGTTGGTGTAACCGACGAGACAGACGACGGGCACGCCGGTTTTGCGCCGCTGCTTGCGCTGCACTTGGCGCTGGGCGACGAGCTTCTCGAGTTCGTGCTGAAGCGCGGCGATCCGGTCCTCGATGCGCCGGCGGTCGAGCTCCAGCTTCGTCTCGCCCGCTCCCCTGTTCTTCAGGCCGGAACCGCCGCCTTGCCGCCCTAGCGACTCGCGCAATCCGACGAGACGGGGCAGCATATATTGCAGCTTCGCGACCTCCACCTGCAGTTGGGCTTCCCGGGTACGTGCCCGTTCCGCGAAGATGTCGAGAATCAGAATCGTCCGGTCGATCACCCTCTTCTGCAAGGCGCTCTCCAGATTTCGTATCTGTGAAGGAGACAGTTCGTCGTTGAAAATAAGGGTCGAAGCGTCGGCTCCAAGCGCGAGCGCGGACAGCTCGTCGATTTTCCCCGTGCCGATGTAGTGCGATACGTTGATTTTCGCCGCATTCTGGGTCAGCTGTCCAACGACCTCAATGCCGCAAGCCTCCGCCAGATTGCCCAACTCCTCCATCGAATAGGCAAAACCGGGACGGTCATTCAAATTCACTCCGACGATTACGGCGCGGTTGTTCGGTTGTTCCATATAGGGTCCTCCCCTTCATTAGTCGGGATTTAGGTACAAAAAAACACACGGGCGCCACGGCCTGTGCGTTCTGTGTACGGGAAAAAGGACTCCGGAACGGCGGCAAGAGCACCCCTTCAACAGGGGGTTCCCTTCCGCTCTTCCGCATATATAAGTCGCATGAGACAGACTTATCCTGAGTCCTCTGCACACAGGCAGAACCTTGGCGCTAACGATTAGCCGCGCAAAGAACGAACTCGGATAAAGTCAATCACACGCAACCCTCCGTTCCAATTGAAGTAAAGCCATTCTAACACGGACTTAGCGGGATGGCAACCGGGCGAAATCCTTCGCTTCGTTTCCAAAATCGCCTTTTGCATCAGTTGCCGAATATCTGTACGATTTTGCCGAATTGACGAAGAACAAAATATGGTAGAATGAGAGCGGTGAATGTTCTTCTATTAATTTTATTCATTCCTTGCTGAGAGAAAGGACGACTAGCATGCCTTTTGTAAAGAGACTTGGAGCTTCATTTTTCGTCATGATGCTATTAAACAGCCTGTTAGGGTTAAAACCAACCGATCTCGCCTTTGCCGCAACTCCCGCGGCGACCATCGAAATCAGCGACGACTTGCTGAACGTCGGCGAGTCCCTCCTCGTGACGATTAAATTCTCGGAGTCGGTGTTGGAAGTGGCGGATAACGCTCTCACGGCAGAGTATGGCACTTTCAGCCCGCTTCACCCCCTTGATACCAGCACATTTACGGCAACGTTCATGCCTAGACCCGACATTGAGGACAAAACCAATGTCATCTCGCTCGACAACACGCGCGTTACTTACACTTCCGGGAGTTCGGGAATTGGCACTATCGATTCCGATAACTTCGCAATCGATACGAAGCGGCCGACAGCTAACATCGCAGTCGAAGACGATTCGCTCCTTGCCGGCGAGACTTCCGACGTTACGTTCACCTTCTCGGAAGCCGTAACGGGCTTCTCAAAAGCCGATCTGACGATCCCGAACGGCACGCTCGACATCCTTCAAACGTCCGATAACATCACTTATAGATCGACTTTCACTCCGTCGGCCGGTATTGAAGATACGACCAATGTCATCGAGCTCAATAACTCAGGTGTGATAGATACCGCAGGAAATGCAGGAGCGGGCAGCTCCTTTTCCAACAACATTGCAATCGATACGATACGACCGATGGCTACTAGCATTGTTGTCACAGACGCATCGGTTACGGCCGGCGAGACCTCCTTCGTGACCTTCACCTTCACGGAGGCAGTGACGGGCTTCTCGAATGACGATCTCACGGTCCCGAACGGTACGCTGAGCGACGTTAGCTCGTCCGATGGCGGCATTACATGGACGGCGACGTTTACGCCGACGGACAATATTAACAGCTCTTCCAACAATATTCTTCTCGATAATACGGGTATAACCGATCTCGCGGGCAATGCCGGGACAGGGACGTTGAGTTCCGCCAATTTTACCATCGACACGATTCGACCTTCGGCAACCATCGATGTCGCCGACTCTTCGCTGAGGATCGACGAGACTTCACTCGTGACGATTGCTTTCTCGGAAGCCGTGACGGGCTTCTCGAATGACGATCTCACGGTCCCGAATGGCTCGCTGAGCTCGGTTAGTACATCCGATGGCGGCAGCACTTGGACGGCAACGTTCACGCCGGCGACAGACCAGGTAGCTCCGACCAATATCATCGAACTCGATAACTCGGGCGTAACCAATGCCACGGGGAATCCGGGGACAGGCACGACCGAGTCCAATTTCTTTGCGATCGATACCAAGCGTCCGACGGCAACTATCGCAGTCGTCGACACCTTGTTAACCAAAGGCGAGACTACCTCCGTGACGATCACCTTCTCGGAAGCCGTGACGGACTTCGCGAATGACGATCTGTCTGTCCCGAACGGCACGCTGAACGATGTCAGTTCATCCGATGGCGGCATGACTTGGACCGCGACGTTCACGCCGGCGGACGACATCAGCGACTCCGCCAACAGAATTTCACTCGACAACTCGGGCGTGTTTGATCTCGCCGGCAATACGGGGACAGGCACGACGGACTCCAATATTTTCACGATTAATACCATGCAACCGACGTCTACCATCGATGTCGATGACACTTCGTTGACGATCGACGAAACCTCCCTCGTGACGATTACTTTCACGGAAGCCGTGACGGGCTTCTCAAATGGCGATCTATCGGTCTCGAATGGTTCGCTGAGCCCGGTTAGCTCGTCCGATGGCGGCGTTACTTGGACGGCGACATTCACGCCAACGAGAGAATTGGAAGCTCAAACCAATGTCGTCGTACTCGATAACACAGGCGTAACCAATGCCTCGGGAAATGCGGGGACAGGCACGACCGCGTCCAACAACTACGCGATCGATACCAAGCGTCCTACGGCTGTCATCGAAGTTGCTGACGCAACGCTGTCAATCGGCGAGACCGCACCCGTGACGATCACCTTCTCGGAAGCCGTGACGGGCTTCGAGAATGACGATCTGACGATCCCGAACGGCACGCTGAGCCCAGTCAGCTCGTCCGATGGCGGCGTTACTTGGACGGCGACGTTCACGCCGGCGGCGGACAATCGCTCCTCCACCAATACCATTGCTCTCGACAATTCGGGCATTACCGATCTTGCAGGTAATCCGGGAATGGGCACGACGGACTCCAACGATTTCACTATCGATACGGTTCGGCCGACGGCAACTCTCGCGATCGCCGACTCTTCGCTGATCGTTGGCAAGACGTCTCTCGTGACAATCACCTTCTCGGAGGCCGTGAAGGGCTTCGTAAACGACGATCTGACAATCGCGAACGGCACGCTGAGCAAGCTTAATACATCCGATAATATCACGTTTACCGCCACTTTCACGCCGAAGGCCGACACGGAAGCTCCGACCAATGTCATCGAACTGGACAACACGGGTGTAGCCAATGTCTCGGGGAATACGGGAACAGGCACGACCGTGTCCAACAACTACGCGGTCGATACCAAGCGTCCGACGGCAACCATCGCAGTCGCCGACTCTTCTCTAACCATTGGCGAAACTACCTCCGTGACGATCGCCTTCTCGGAAGCCGTTACGGACTTCGCGAATGACGATCTGACGATCCCGAACGGTACGCTGAGCGACGTTAGCTCGTCCGATGGCGGAAGGACTTGGATGGCGATGTTCAAACCGACGAGCAACATTAGCGAATCCACCAACCGCATTTCACTCGATAACTCGGCTGTGACCGATCTCGCCGGCAATTCGGGACAAGGCACGACGAACTCTAACGGCTTTTCCATTGATACGGTACAAGTATCGAACTCCGGTTCGACATCCAGCGACGGTCCAATCGTTTCTAGGGACGGCCGATTATGGTTGCCACCGGGCCGGTCGGGGCAAGTCAGCTTGGACGACGAGGTCTCGATATATGTTCCGCCAGGCGCTGCGAACAAAGAGTTGACGATCACGATCGCCAAATTGCAGGAGGTGCAACATTTACTAACCGATGACGGGTTCGTTCTTAAAAGCTCGATCTTCGAAATTCAAAAGAACATCCCGGAGAACTTCCTCATACCGGTTACGATGACCTTTGCCTTTGATCCGGCAAGCTTGAAATCCGATCAAAGAGCGGATATCTACTACTACGATGAAGCGAAAAAGGAATGGCTGGAAATCGGAGGAACCGTCAGCAATCGTCATATCTCCGTACAGACAGACCATTTTACGAAATTTGCGGTATTTGCAGTGACCCCGCCTACCGAAGCCAAAGCAACTTATAGCGATATCTCGGGACATTGGGCCGAGGATGCTATCCAGCAAGCGGTGAGCGGCGGTATCGTGAGCGGATATCCCGACGGTTCCTTCAAGCCGAATCGCACCGTGACGCGCTCGGAATTCGCGGTTATGCTCATGAATGCGTGGAAGCCGACGGAAGAAGGAACGGCTTTGGAGTTCGAGGACGCCGCGCAAATTCCAAGCTGGGCTTGGCAAGCGGTCGCGCAAGCCGTCCAAGCCGGCATCATCAACGGCTATGACGATGGCTCCTTCCATCCGGATGCGGAGATTACCCGTTCGGAGATCGCGGTGATGATTGCCAAAGCTCTTAAGCTGACGAGCGATCCAAAGGCGACGAGCGGCTTCGCGGACGACCGGAGCATCCCGTCATGGGCCAAGAGCGCGGCCGCGGCCATGAAGGACCTCGGCATTATGGGAGGATCCGGCACCAACCTCTTTAATGGCAGCTCCAAAACGACAAGAGCAGAAGCCGTAACGGTTTTGCTAAGAATGCTGGCGCAGACTAGCAAGTAAATTCTGCTTATAAAAAGATCGTTTATTCCATGCCCTTAAGGCTTCGGAATAAACGATCTTTTGCTAAATGACCTTTTCCTTGTTTAACAATAGCCTACAGAGCTGGTTCTAATTCATCCTTGAATAGGCTTGTCCGTTTGCGGTATGTTGGACTCGGGAGAGGATTTGAATGATTCGTAAAATAGTAAGAACAAAGAAGTGGAAAAAGCTGCGGAGGCGCGTCTGGGAGAAAAGATTGGAGCAGCAATTGAGCCTCCTATCTCACCAATATCGCCCATCCATAGAAAGCACGCTCAAGCTTGCGTGGGGCCCCTTTTACGGGGGTTCGGTCATGCTGAATCGCTCCTGCACGAAAGCCGCAATCACGATTCAGATTCCGTATGATCGCTATATCACGGCCAATGAAGGGGACGTGATGTCCCGATATCGAATTCCCAAACAAGCGCTACCCTATTTTATCTTATTTCACGAGTACTCTCATCTTCTCGATGCCCTTGCTCATATAAGACATAGTGACGAGAATAGCCTGACGGCGTATAAGGCCGCTATGATCGGAGCGGCCCACGCGTCGTCGGATTACCGGAATCTTCCGTTTGAAATGCAGGCGGATCGGTTTGCATATCAACAATATATGCGATTGCGCGCCGAAGTCGGTTAACCCGAACCCGTCAACTCCAGCTTCTTCGCTTTTTCCTTGATATAATCTGCCGTTCTCAGCGCGAGCGACATCACCGTATTCGTTGGATTGCCGGCGCCGGATGTCACAAAGATGCTCGCATCGCAAATAAACAGGTTAGGAATGTCATGGGTTTGTCCATAAGAGTTGACGACCGAAGCTTCGGCGTCGTCTCCCATCCGGCATCCGCCCATCATATGAGCGG
>Ga0065721_10048956_pt1 | contig 57004 bp, 50 predicted proteins | sample Mesricmetagenome_FD_59108 | JGI IMG/M metagenome (GOLD analysis project Ga0065721, IMG submission 59108) | Mesophilic microbial community from rice straw/compost enrichment Sample: eDNA_1 v2 (version 2) | ecosystem: Engineered > Solid waste > Grass > Composting > Bioreactor | place: USA: Davis... | reverse complement strand
GACGGCAAATGCTGCGCCTTCTCCTGCTTCGTCAGCGGTTCTGGGTTCCGGGCCCACGCCATGGGCGTGTCCCGGAATGACGGGGAGGCGCACCCCTTTCCTGACCTCTGTGGGAGAGGTCGGTGCGGAGCACCGGGTGAGGGCTGCGGCTTCTCCGGAGAGGGCACGCCCCTCACCCCAACCCTCTCCCCATGGGAGAGAGATGCGGCGGATGATGCGGACGGGATAGGCATGGGGCATCGAGCTCGGCTAGGGTGCGCCGATGACCTCTGCGTTCTCCCTCGATTCTCGCCTCGAAGCCGATACGATCCCCGTCGGCGACCTTGCCCTGTCGTCGGTCCTGCTCCTGAACGACGCCCGCTTTCCCTGGTTCGTCCTGGTGCCCCGCCTGCCGGGCGCCAGCGAGCTGACCGACCTCGACGGGGCGCAGGCCGCGCAGCTCATGGACGAGATGCGCATCGCCGTGCGGGTCATGACGGCGCTCGCCAAGCCCGACAAGGTCAATGTGGGGGCGCTCGGCAACATCGTGACGCAGCTCCATGTGCATGTGGTCGGGCGGTTCCGCTCCGATCCCGCCTGGCCGGGCCCCGTCTGGGGGCATGGGACGCGCACCCCCTACCCCGCCCATGCGGCCACCGCCCTGATCGAGCGCGCCGCCACCCTGTTCGCGGCCGCCTGAGCCGATCCCGAAAGACGATTCCATGACGTCCCCGATGGCCTACATCACGAACCGGCTCGTCCGTCACAGCGTCGAGCACGACCCGGAGGCCCTGGCGCGCCACGCGCGGGACCCGGAGGCCGCCATCGTCCTCCTGGCCGGCGACCTGCCGGTCCTGACGGCGGGCCAGCCGGGCACCGGCTTCCTGCCCGCCACCGTGCTGGAAAAGCTCCCGGCCCACCGGGAGCAGGTCTTCCTCGGATATCTCCAGGACAGGCCCGTCATCGCGACATTGACTGACCCGGAGGCCGCGAAGCCCTTTGAGGAGGATCCGGCCTTCACGGTCGAGAACCTGCGCGCCATCGCGGTGAACGGCCTCGTGCCGGCCGAGGAGCTCGGCACGCTGGCCATGGCGAAATCCCTGCTCGACTGGCATGCCCGGCACCGTTTCTGCGCCAATTGCGGCGCCCCGACCCGCCACGCTCAGGCGGGCTTCCGCCGCGACTGCGACGCCTGCGGGGCGCAGCACTTCCCCCGCACGGACCCGGTCGTGATCATGCTGATCACCCGCGGCGACCGGTGCCTGCTCGGGCGCCAGCCCCGCTTCGCGCCGCGGTCCTATTCGTGCCTGGCGGGCTTCCTGGAGCCCGGCGAGACCATCGAGGACGCGGTGCGGCGGGAGGTGTTCGAGGAGGCGGGCGTCCGGGTCGGTACCGTGCGCTATCTGGCCTCCCAGCCCTGGCCCTTCCCGTCCTCGATCATGATCGGCTGCGCCGGCGAGGCGGAGAGCGACGAGATCGTCTTCGACACGGCCGAACTGGAGGATGCCCGCTGGTTCTCCAAGGACGACGTCCGGCGCATGATCGCCGGAACCCACGAGACCTTCGCTGCCCCCTCGCCCATCGCCATCGCGCATCACCTCCTGCGCCATTGGGTGCGGGACTAAAGCATCGGACCCAAAAGTGGATCTGCACTTTTGGGACCCATCCGATGCGTTCTCCTTGAATAAGAGCATCGTTCATGCGGCCCTCCGGGTCCGCACGATGCTCTGGGCCGGAACTGCCGTCCTCCCGGCACGTTCTCACCCGTTCCAGGTCCGGCGCATGCCCGGTCGCCCTGCAGGGAGAGACGCCATGGGACGGCAGATTCCCCTCGACCCGGCTGCGCGCGCCGACGATCCCGCACGGGATTCCGCGCGGGACGACAATACCCATGAGATCGCTCCGGACCTCGCCTATCGGCGGCTCGCAATCGTCAATGTGGTCTTCTTCGGCCCTTCTGGCGCAGGCGACCGTCAATGGGTGCTGATCGATGCGGGCGTCATGGGCACCACCGGGCTGATCACCGGGGCGGCCGAGGAGCGCTTCGGCCCGAATTCTCGGCCTGCGGCGATCGTCATGACCCATGGGCATTTCGACCATGTGGGCGCCCTGGAGGAGCTCGTGGAGCGGTGGGACGTCCCGGTCTATGCCCATCCGCTCGAACATCCCTATCTCGACGGCAGCGCCTCCTATCCGCCTCCCGACCCGTCGGTCGGCGGCGGCCTCATGTCCCTCCTGTCGCCCCTCTATCCCCGGGGACCGGTGAATGTGAGCAATCGGCTGCGGCCGCTGCCGCCGGACGGAAGCGTGCCGGACATGCCCGGCTGGCGCTGGGTCCATACGCCCGGCCACAGCCCCGGGCACGTCTCGTTCTGGCGCGAGGCCGACCGGACGATCATCGCGGGCGACGCCTTCATCACGACGCGCCAGGAATCGGCCTATGCGGTGACGGTCCAGAGGCCCGAGATGCACGGCCCACCCATGTACTACACGCCGGACTGGCAGAAGGCCCGCGCCTCGGTCGAGCTGCTGGCCGGGCTCGAGCCGGAGCTCGCCGTGACCGGCCACGGCCCCGCCATGCGGGGCGCCGGAATGCGGGAGGCGCTCCACGAGCTCGCCCGCGATTTCGACCGCGTGGCCGTGCCGCCGCAGGGAGAATATGTGGCCCACCCGGCCCGGGCCGAGGACGGCAGCGCCTATATCCGGCGTTAGCACCGGTCTGCGCACGCGTTTGCAGGATCGGAGGGCCCGAGCCGGCCTCTCTCATCAAGATTGTGCATTGCAACCCGCACCGGCCGTCTTAGAATGCAAAAGGGGCTTCACCCCCTTTGCCTGCACAGCTATGCAAGCTGGCAGACGCCGAGATCGACAACCTTTGCCACAGGGACGGCAGTGCCGGACATCAAGCCGAACAGAACCTTCGTGAGCGCCCAGCGCGTCGCGGAACTCGCGGGCGTCTCGCGCTCGGCGGTGTCGCGCACCTTCACGGCCGGGGCGAGCGTTTCGGAGACGACGCGCAAGAAGGTCATGCAGGCGGCGGAGACGCTCGGCTACCACGTCAATCATCTCGCGCGCGGTCTCATCCACGAGCGCAGCGATATCGTCTGCCTCATCGCGGCCGATCTCAACACGCCGTTCCAGTCCCGGATGCTCGAGACCATGACCCGGCGCCTGCAGGAGATCGACAAGGTCGCCATGGTCATCAACACGTCCGGCGAGAGCGAAAGCGTCGCGGGCGCGCTGCGCAAATCCCTCAACTACAGGGCCGATGCGACCGTGGTCTTCTCCGGAGCGCCGAGCGCCTCCCTCATCGACACCTGCATCAACAACGGCCAGCACGTCATTCTGATCAACCGCGACGACCATCGGGACGGCCCTGAGAACGTCGTGGTCGACAGCACGACGGCCGCGCGGGACGCATTCCACATGCTGCGGCGGGCCGGCTGCCAGCGGATCGCGGTCGTCTCCTCGGATGTGGGAACGCCCAGCATCGTCGGCCGGGCGACGAACTTCCAGCTCGCGGCCGCGGAAGCGGGCTTCGACGTCACCGTGATGCGACACGGGCCGACCGCCTATGCGTCCGGTGCCGAGGCCGCCCGGATCCTGCTCAGCCGCTCCGATGCTCCGGACGCGGCCTTCTGCGTCACCGACCTCCTGGCCTTCGGCTTCATGGACGTGGCCAGGCACGAATTTGGAATGTCCATTCCGGACGACATCTGCGTCATCGGCTTCGACGACGTGGAGCAATCCGGGTGGTCGTCCTACAACCTTACGACGTTCCGGCAGCCGATCGACCAGATCGCCGACCACATCGTCCGCCATCTCGACGAGCCGCTGGCCATTCGCAAGGGCGGCGAGCCAACCCGCTTTCAGCCTCTCCCGGTCTGGCGCAAATCGGTCCGGCCGAAATAGGCCGACGCGCCGTCCCGGATCTCGCCAGTCTCGAGATCGACCGTGAAATCCCGCGAGGGCGGGCTTGCCAGATATTGGCCGAGCATGCGCAGGAATCCGGCGAGCCGGAACTGGATTGTCGTGGGCTCCCATGAGCCCGCCGCATAGCGCGACATCAGGGCCCGGTAGGCTGCGAGCCTGTTGTCCGGAATCTCGTCCAGCGCCAGGTGCCGCCCCTTTCGAAGGCGGTACCAGTCGGCCACCATGTCGATGAAGGGGAGCGAAAGCACATCGTCCGACAGGGCGCGGGAATGCGTGCCCGTCCCCGCATCCGCTCCGGCGAGCCCGAAGAGATCTCCGACCGTGAGGCGCAGCACCGCATCGGCGAAATCCTCCGGCCATTCCCGCGGCAGGTAGCGGTGGCGGACCAGCTGGGCGAGGTGGCGGCTCAGGAAATCGGGATAGCTGAGCGTGCGAAGGATTCCGCCGAAATCCGCGCCCCTGCGCCGGGCCTCGACCCCATAGGCCTGAAAGGCCGCGTCGAAACCCGGCACGTCGCGCAAAGGAATCGTCTCGATCGAGAGACTTTCCTCCTCGAACGTCGCGATTTTGTAGGCGGCCGGAAAGGCGGTCAGCGACGGCACCGCGACATTGACCAGGAAGTCTCCGCCCCTGCGCAGGAGCGCCGTCTCGTTGACGTGCCAATGGCCGCTGAAATGCACCCCGATCCCGGCCTCCGCGAAGGCCTCGGCCACCGCCGGTCGCGGCATTCTCCGGGCGAAGGTCGTGCGCCCGAACAGCCGGACCTCATCGTCGAGCGTGGTGTTCAGGGGACCGATGACGGGATAATGCGAGAAGACCAGGAGACGCTTTCCGAGAGCCGCGGCGCGGCGCGCGACATCGCCTGCCCAAGACAGGAGAAACGGCTTGTCGGTCAGCACCGCATTCCAGCCGGCCTCGCTCCTGTCGATGAAGCCCTCTTCCCCGCCGCTCCTCGGCTTGTACACGTTCGCGTCGAGCGACAGGATCCATAATCCCTCGACAGGTTCGACGAGATAGGATGCGTCGACCATCCGCGCCTGCGTCAGGCCGTCGTCAGAACGGACCTCGTAGGTCCGGTCTTCGAGCGCATCGGATGTGTCGAAGGGGCTTTCCCACAGGAGATCCGCGTCGCGCCTGAAATAACCGAGCTGCGCCATGTCCGGGAGCGCGGCCACATACCCGTCGCAGAAGGCCACCTCCGTTACGATGCGGCCGGCGGAGCGTCCGCGCGGCGCATCCCTGTCGCTCGTGACCAGAATGTGCGTGCCGTCCGCATTGAGGAAGCGCTTGCCCATATGCCGCCCGGCCAGCGCGAACAGGTCGTGGTTGCCGGGCGTCGCGAAGAACCGCATGCCGTAGCGTGTTGTATAATCTTGCAGCAGAGCGAGTGCCGCCGTGCGGTTGAACGCCTGACCGTCATCCAGAAGATCGCCGACGATGACCACGAGCCGGATATGCCGCGCCGCCACGTCGTCGAGCGCGGCGCGCAGCGCAGGACCGCTTTCGTTGAACACGCGCGTCGACGCGACCGTGTCCGCCAGGGTACGGACCGACGCGAAATCCTCCCGCGCGCCGGGGGACCGGAAGGAGGTATCGTGGAAATGCGGATCGGCGATGATGGCGATCTCCGGTAGCATCGCCGTCTTGTAGACTGACATGCAGTTCACGGAGCGCAAGACCTTCAGGCCCTGGCGGCCGTTGCGCGGGGGCCGGCAGCAAGCGCCTGCCGTCTCTCGGAAATGTTCCGGGCGATGCCAGTCAGGGTCGGATAGTTCCCGCCCTCGCCGATGGCCACGTAGCCCGGGCAGGCATAATCCTTTGCGGTCTCGTGGACCTTTCCGAGCGTGAGCGGGAGATAGGTGCCGCGCGCCTGCCGGAGGATCAGGATCGCGGCCGTGACGTCCCAGGGATTGACGCCGAAGCCTGCGGCGGCATCCACCCAACCGGCCGCCACATGGGCGATGCTGAGCGCCGCGCTGCCCGGGCGCCTGACGGTCGAGAACGTCTCGATCAGGACGCCGATATCATCGAGGGCCTGCCGCTTGCCGTCGAGACGGAAATCGCGCGCCACGGGATATCCGGTGATGAGCGTCGCGTGCTGCTCCTGCGGGACCGCCGACGAGACGATGCGCCGGCCGTTGAGATAGGCGCCGTCCAGATCGGCCGAGAACAGATTGTCGGCGACCGGATCGTAGACGACGCCCGCCATGATCTCGCCTTCGACGACCGCCGCGATGGACACGCACCAGAAGGCGAGCCCCCGCGCGAAATTGCTGGTGCCGTCGATCGGGTCCACATACCACTGGATGGAGCCGTTGCCGACGCTGCCGCCCTCCTCGCCCAGCAGAACGGAGTCCGGAACCTCGCGCATGATGAACGCCGTGATCGTTTCCTCCGAGCGCTTGTCGTGCTCCGTGACCACGTCGTGAAGATCGACCTTGTAGTCGACCGCAATGGTGGAGCGGAAGGCGGCGAGCAGAGGATCGCGGACTTCGAGCGCGGCCCGCCGGGCGACATCGAGAAGGCGGGACGATTCCCTTGAGACGGTCATACGGACACCATGATGGAAAGAGGAGTGCCGATCCCGGCACGAGAAGGCGCCGGTGAGGGCCTGGCCGTGTCCGGCCATGCCGCCACCGGCGCCCAGTGGCTTACTTCTTGTAATTGACCTGCCAGAAATCCTGCCAGTCCTGCCGAGTGTCCCAGTCGCTGAGGCCGGTGGACGCATCGTACTGGAAGAGCTTGTCCGCGACATCAGCGATCCCCGAGGGCTCGTCCTCCGGGAGCTTGATGTCGGTGTTGGTCGGCATCTTGCCGTCCTGCATCTGGGGCCCGATGCCCTCGGGCGTCAGGAGATAATGGATGAACAGCTTCGCGGCGTTGGGGCTCTTGGTCTTCTGCGCGATCAGGCCGAGCTTGATGTAGGTCCAGCCGACCCAGGGCTTGATGTCCGTGCACAGGCCGAGCTTGTAGCCCTTGTCGGCATTGTCCCGGAACTTGGCCGAGCTCATGAGGCCGAAGAACGGCGCCTTCTGCCCGGGCGCTCCGACGGCCTCCGAGATGGGATCGTCCCCATCCGTGACGAGCGGCGCATTGCCCGCGAAGGCCTTCAGCCAGGCCGCGGTGGCGCTCGCCTCGCTGGTCTTCAGCTCCTTGCCGAAATGCGCCTTGTAGGCGGCCGCCACCTCGGCATCCGCATGCTGGGCCATCTGGTTGAACCAGTCTGTATAGCTGCCCTTGGTGAGCGGATCGACGAAGGCGACCTTCCCTTTCCACTTGGGCTCCGTCAGCTCCCACATGTTCTGGACCGGGCACTTGTCGTAGACCTCGGTGTTATAGGCCCAGACATTGGCGTTGGTCGAAATGGCGAGCGGCTTCTGGAAGCGGGCCGGGATCTTCTTCGCCATGTCCGGCGGCAGCCAGCTCTCGACGAAGTTCTGCGGGATCAGCTGGGCGAAAGCTGCCGGCGCATCGGTGATGAGCACCACGTCGCCCTGCACGTTACCAGCACGCCCCTCCCGTATGATCATCTCGAGCTGGCTGTTGGCCGAGACCTTCATGCCCGTGGCCTTCACGCCGTATTTCTTACTGAACGCCTTGGCGATCTCGACGATCTTTCCGGTGCTGTCGTAGACGTTGATCGGGGCTTCCTTCTTGGCCGCCGCGATGAGCGCCTCGAGATCCGCATCCTGGGCGGCTGCGCCGGGGGCCTGCGCCAGCAGCAGAAGAGCCGCCAGGCCGGCGGCCGAAAGCGCGGCGCCCGCCTTCTTCCGGCTCCTTGCCTCTGAATTGACCTTCATCATCGTTCCTCTCCCTTTTTCGTTTCGCCTTCTGGGCCGGCGCGGTGCGGAGCGCCCCCTCGTCCGCACCGCAGCCGGCCGGTTCGACGCCGCATCCCCTATTGCGTCGGGGCGCGGCGGCGGACGTTCCTGTCGAACGCGGTGGAGCGCTGTCCCTTGGTGTCGAAGACGTGCAGCGCTTCGGGCTTCGCCCAGAAATGCGCCTTCGTCCCGAGATCGATCTCCGGCGCCTCGTGCATCGTCATGAAAAGCGGATCGCCCTCCCCAGCGAGTTCGAGGATCCAGCTGCCGCCGGTCGGCAGGATTCCCGTGACCTCAACGGGGCCGCTGAAGCTTCCCTCTGGGACCTCATCCGACGACCGGGCCAGGTGAAGCGCTTCCGGCCGGATGCCAAGCGATCCGATGCCCTCCGGGCCCGAATGCCAGCGGGCGAGATATTGGCGTGCTGCTCCGGCAAGGCCTGAGCCGTCCGAGTCGTTCAGGTTCAGGATGTTGATCGGAGGGCTGCCGACGAACTCGGCCACGAAGCGGTTTGCGGGCAGGTCGTAGATCTCGTTCGGCGTGCCGAGCTGCTGCAGGGTGCCTTCGTTCATCACGGCGATCTTGGTCGCGAGCGTCATGGCCTCCCACTGGTCGTGGGTTACGAACACGATCGTGGTGTTGAACTCCCGGTGGATCCTCTTGAGCTCGGCCCGCATCTCCAGGCGCAGCCTCGCGTCGAGATTCGACAGAGGCTCGTCGAGCAGCAGGATGCCGGGGTTGACGGCGAGCATCCGGGCCAGGGCCACGCGCTGCTGCTGGCCGCCGGACAGTTGCGAGGGATAGCGGTGTCGGTACTTCTCGATATCGAGGGCCCGCATCACCCGCTCGACCTGCGCCTCCCGCTCGGCCTTCGGGACCTTGCGCAGGCGCAGCCCGAAATCCGTGTTGTGCTCGATGGTCAGGTGCGGCCAGAGCGCATAGCTCTGGAAGACCAGCCCCATCTCCCGTTTCTCGGGCGGAACGAAGACGCCCTGGCGCACGGAGTCGACGACCCGCTCGCCGATCCTGATCTCTCCGTCCGAGAGGTTTTCGAGACCGGCGATCATGCGCAATGTAGTCGTCTTCCCGCAGCCCGAGGGCCCGAGCAGGCACATGAACTCCCCGTCGCCGATCTCGAGATCGAGATTCGAGACGGCATTCGCCGCGTTGGTTCCGTAGCTTTTTTGCGCATCACGCAGGGTAATTGTCGGCATCAGCCACCGAGTCCTTCTGCGATGTTGGTCCTGGTCAGTTTCTGCGCCGCAAGCGTGCCCGCATAGGCGATGCCCGCGACGATCAGCACGACGGCGTTCGCCGCTTGCGTGTAGTGGTAGTCGACAAGTCGCATGGAGAACGTCGTCAGGACGTCGGTGCTCGGCACCGCGAGGACGACGAACAGGCTGAGGCCCTTGATCCCCGAGATGAAGGGCAGCAGGATTCCGGTGACCAGCGATCCCTTCTGGATGGGAATGACGATCGACAGCATGCGCCTGAACCATCCCGCGCCCGCGACCTGCGCGGCCTCCTCCGGATCCTTGCCGAGCTGCATCATGGCCGAGACGCCGGCGCGCGACGCATAGGGCATCTGGTCTGCCATGAGGGCCAGCATGAGGATCGCGGACGTCCCGTAAAGGGCCGGGACTGGACCGCGCTGCACGGCGAAGAGCGACAGATAGGCCGTCGCGAACGCGATGCCGGGCACGAGATAGGGAAGGAACGTGACCTGGCGCAGGAAGGTCGCGAGCGGCCGGAACGGCGTGCGCACCGTCACGTATCCCACGAGGAGTCCCAGGAGGCCGGACGTGACCGAGGCTAGGCCGACGATCCACAGGGTATTCCAGGCCGCGCTCCAGAGATCCGGGCTCAGCAGGATCCCGGTCCGGAGAGCGACGCTGTCCAGATCCCGCCCGATCCAGTAGTTCAGGGTGAAGTTGTCGAGCGCGAAGCGGCCCGGCACCTCCATGACCGTGGAGAGGAACAGGGTCAGCAGCGGCAGCCCGACGCTCAGCATGAAGACCGTCGCGGCGAAGAGCGTCGCGAGGATCCGCATCCGGCCGAGGCGCGTCAGCCGGTTCATCGTGCCCTTCGAGCCGACGGTGACGAACCGGCAGGCTTCCTTGACGAGCCTGGCGTCGATCAGCAGCGTGATGATGCCGATCAGCATGATGGCGCCTGCGAGCACCGCCGCGACGCCGCTCTGCCGAGACGAGATGCTCCGGAAGAGCGAGGTCGAGAGCACCTCGAACTTGACCGGCAGGCCGAGCACATAAGGCACGCCGAACTCGCCGAGGCACTTGGCGAAGATCAGCACCATGGCGGAGAGCAGTGCCGGGCGCATGAGCGGAAGGATGATCCGCCACGCGACCTGATACTGTCGCGCACCGAGGATCCGCGCCGAATCTTCGAGCTGGGAATCGAACCGGCGCAGAGCCGTGCCGAACAGCAGGATGATGAACGGCGTGTAGTGTAGGGCCAGAACGATGGTGATCGGCACCTGGCCATAAGCCAGCCAGTCGGGCGGCGTGAAGCCGAGCGCCTCGATCCACCCCGGCTGTCCGCCGACCGTGCGGTTCTTGAACAGGGTCGTCCAGGCCAGCGCGAAGGTCCAGGCCGGCAGCATATAGGGAACGATGAGCGCCGTGGCGAACCACTTGCGCCCGAACATGTCGGTCCGGCTGACCAGCCATGCCAGCGGCGCGCCGACCAGAAACGAGAGGAAGATCGCGCCGAACGCCACCGAGAGGGTGTTCAGCAGCGGCGTCCAGAACAGCGTGGTCGAGATGGGAGCCAGGAAGGCCCGGTTGAGGTAATAGAGGGTGAGCTCGCCGAACGGACTGCCGATCCGCCTCTCGTCGCCGAACTGCACATGGACCGCATCGGTCAGCATGGAGACGATCGGCACGACGATCAGATAGGCGAACAGGAGCGCCGTCAGGATGCCGATGGCGGTCGTCGGCTCCCTCAAGGACAGTTTGAGCCTGTAGCGCAGGCGCTGGAAGGTGGTGGGCGGCAGCGGGGCGATCGCGCTGCGCTCGCCGCCCGCGAACGGGACGTCTCTCGTCGAGGAGCTAAGAGGCCGCATGTCCGGCCACCGTTGCGTTTCGAACAGGCCCCGAGCCTTGCGGCACTCCTACGGCCACAATCCCTTCCGGGAGAACGCCGTAGAAGTGGTGCCGCCCGCCCCTGCGCATCAGCGTGGACTCGGAGAGCAGAAACCGGCCATCTGTCCCGATGGCAATGCGACGCCTCACATCATCCTCCCGTAGTGGCCGCGACTTGCGCAATCCTGCGGATGGGAAGCTGCCTGGTTCGTCCGGTTCGTTCCTGCGATCCGGTCCCCGGTCTTTGCTTCGTCGCTGCAAGTCAGCGGCGATGTTTGGTCTCGAACTATTTGCCTAGTGGTCTCCGGTTGAACAAAACGCCCGCCTGAACCGTGAGCAAAGGAATTAGAGCACGACATGCACACCTGTGCAAGGACAATAAGAACTTGGTTTTTGCTGTCCCGGACATGCTCTTTTCTTGAGGATTTGCAGGTGAAGTTCTGTTGCGTTGACCGGTGGGCTTTCGGCTCCGGCCCGGATGCGCGCCCGTCAGGCAACCCCGGTCAGGCGGACAAGGCGCTCCCGCAGGCCCGGCGTGCAGCCGAGCACTCCGTTGCCCTGGCGCAGGCCGTCATCGGCCAGGAAATCGTTTACCCAGCCTCCGGCCTCCTCGATGAGGAGCAGGCCGGCCAGCGCGTCCCAGGAATTCATGTGCAGTTCGCAATAGCCGTCCAGCCGCCCCGCCGACACATAGGCCAGGGCCAAGGCCCCCGATCCGCCGCGGCGGATTCCCGCTCCGTCGTCGAGCAGGCGGCCGACCAGATCCACGTACCGGCTGAACGGCAGCCGGTTCGACCATCCTGCCTCGATGGTCGAGGAGCTGATCTCCTCCAGTCCGCTGACCCGGATCGGCTCCCCGTTGAGCGTCGCCCCCCTGCCTCGCTCCGCCACGAACAACTCGTCGGCCATCGGATCGTAGATGATGCCGATCTGTGTCTGCCCGTCGCGCACATAGGCGAGCGAGATGCAGAATTGCGGGATGCCGCGCACGAAATTGGCCGTGCCGTCGATGGGATCGACGACCCAGACATTGTTGTCGAAGGAGCCGCCCCCCTCCTCGCCGAAGAACGAATCCTCGGGAAAGCTCTCCAGCAGCCTAGTGCGCAGCAGGCCCTCCACCTCGGCATCGACCGCCGAGAGGTAGTCCTGGTGGCCCTTGAGGTTGATGTTGGAAAGGCCCGGGCGCCCATTGAAGCGCCGGCGCGCCAGGAAGCCCGCCTCACGCGCCGCCGCGCAGGCGACGGGCAGCCTCAGGCTCGCGCCCTCCGGAAGGGCCTGGATGGCCGGTTCGACAGCCTTGGCCGTAGTGTTCGCCAACATGGTGAAGGTCCTGTTTTATGAATGTGAGGCCGCGAGCTTCGGCGCCGGATGCTTTTCCTGCTCGATCCGGTGGATCCACGAGGCCGCATGGCGGGCGGCCTCGATGAGCATCGGCTTGGGCGTCTCCATCCACTCGCTGGGATGAAGCTCGCGGGCGGTCCTAAGATGCGCGATCGCCACGTCGAGCGTGGGGAAGCGGTCCGGCATCTGAATGTGGATGTAGAGCGCCGCCAGGATGACCGAACGGCTGCGCCCGCCGCGGCAATGGAGCAGCACGTTGCCCCGGCGGCGATGCGGATAGGTGCTTCGGTCCGGCAATTGCTGATGCAGGGCGCCGTCCAGGAGGTAATACCCGGCGAGGAGCATCGTGTCCGGATTGCCCTCGTCGTCGATGAGGCCGAGCTTGTAGTTGCGGATCGGCCCGTGCGGCGAGGCGGTCTCGGACGATTCCGCGCCCGCCAGATAATCGATGTCCAGGTTGACTGCGCAATTGACCACGATCGCCACGTCGTTGCGCTCAAGGAGCGCCTTGTCGGCCGCGGCCGCGGCGCCGCCTACGAAGAGCTTGATCCCGAAGGGCGGCAGGTCATCCACGATGAGGCTCATCGGCGGACGGCTGAATTTGAACGGGTTCGTCATGGAATGTCGTGTTCCTCAGTCTTCAGAAAATATGCAGACCGGAGCGGAGCTTCGGCTGAAAGACGCCGCGCCGCTCCATCGTGTTCCGCACCGGCCGTCAGGCCGCATGGGACGCCTCCAGGGCCGGCTTCGCGGACGGGATGCGGGTGCCGCTCCGCTTGTCGAAGAAGGAGAGCCGGTCGGCCGGGAAATCGATCCAGACTTTCTTCTTCGCCAAGGCGGTCTCGAAGCGTGGGATGAGCGCTGTGATCCGGTGCCCCTTGACCGAAAGCGAGATGATCGTCTGCGAGCCGGTGGGCTGGACGATGTCGACCTCCGCCGCAAGGCTCGCCGGGCCCGGCCGCTCGACGATGGCGATGTTCTCCGGGCGGATCGCGAAGGTCACCGGCCCGTCGGCGCTCTGCAGGCCGGCCGGGACGGGAATGTCGGTCTCCTCGAAGCGCACGACCCGCTCGCCCCCGGCGGTGCTCAAGATTCCGTCGAGGAGATTGATCCTCGGGTCGCCGATGAACTCCGCGACGAAGAGGTTCGCCGGATCGTGATAGATCTCGTAGGGCGTGCCCTGCTGCTGGATGACGCCGTCCTTCATCACCACGATGATGTCCGACATGGTCAGCGCCTCGACCTGATCGTGCGTGACGTAGACGGTCGTCGCCTGAAGCTCGCGATGCAGGCGCTTGAGCTCGGTGCGCATCTCGGTCCTGAGCTTGGCATCGAGGTTCGACAACGGCTCGTCCATGAGGAGGATCGCGTTGCGCGCCGCGATGAGGCGAGCGACCGCCACGCGCTGCTGCTGCCCGCCCGACAGCTCGGACGGATAACGGTCCTCGAGCCCCGTGAGCTGGACCTTCGCCAGCGCCTCGGCGAGGCGCTCCTTGACCACCTGCGGCGGCTGCTTCGCCTCCGAGAGCGCCAGGGTGATGTTCCGGTCGACCTTCATGTTCGGCCACAGGGCATAGCTCTGGAAGATGAAGCCGAGCCCGCGCCGCTCGGGCGGGACGAAGGTGCCGGTCCGGCTGGAATAGACGGTCTTTCCGCCGAGATGGACCTCGCCCGTCGTCGCCTGCTCGAGGCCGGCGATGACGCGCAAGGTCGTGGTTTTGCCGCAGCCCGACGGCCCGAGCAGGGTCACGAAGCTGCCCTTCGGGATGTCGAGATCGAGGCCCGGAATGGCCAGATGGCTTCCGTACGACTTCGTGATGTTGCTGAGGACGATTTCAGACATGGGCACTCTCTCGCTAGGACGCCATTCGGCTTACGTTATCGGCTCGTCTCGGCCATCCAGAAGTCGCTGATCTTCGCGATGTTGTCCCGCACGAATTCAGGCGACGCGGTGAGCTTCTTGGCCTTCGGCCACATCTCGCTGTGCGGAGGCGCCGGAACGTCGGTGCGCGGCGAGAAGGTGCCGATCTGATAGAAGGCCGCCATGCCCTGCAGGAGCTCCAGGGACTTTCCGGACCGGAACGGCGGCTTCAGCTCGGACGAGAGGTTCAGGTCCTTGCTGCCCATCAGGAAGGCCACGAAGAGCTTTGCGGCGTTCGGATGCGGCGCCTGCCCGGCGATGGTCACGTAGGTCGGATAGGAGTAGAGCGCCGACGGCTTCAGGTCGTAGGGGATCGCGTTCGCGTAATTGTCGCTCTGGTTCTTGGTCAGGTAGTGGATGACCGAGAAGGCCATCGGCGGCTTGGCCTGCCCGCGCAGGCCGACGGCGGTCGCGATCTTCGAGCTGTTGTCGGAGATCACGATATCGTTGGCGATCAGCCGGTGCAGGAACTCGTAGCCGGCATTCTCGACGCCGGACGAGAGCTCGAGCTTCTTGCCGTAATGCTCCTCATAGGCCTTCTGCATCTCGTCGGAATGCTCGACAATGGCCGCGAGCGTCATGAGCGTGGTGAGCGAGCCGGCCGGCGACTTCATGGAGAAGCGGCCCTTCCATTGCGGCTCGGTGAGCTCCCAGATGCTCTTGATCGGCGGCTGCGGATAGGTCTCCGAGTTGTAGAAGATGCCGTAGGCCTCGATCACGTGCGTCAGCAGGGGCTCGCGGTGCTCAGCCGGGATCTTGTCCGTCAGGTAGGACGGCACGTAATTGACGATGCGGTGGTTGGGCAGGAGGTCGAACACCATCTGCTCGGTGCCGCCCGAATAGACGACGTCCGCCGCATAGACGCCGGCCTGGTGCTCGCGCACGACCTTCTCGATGGTCTTCTCGGACCCGAGGTCGTAGGCCTTGACCTTGATCTCCGGATAAAACTTCGCGAAATCCTCGGCCACCTTCAGCATCGTGCCGGACGACGAGTAGACGACGACCTCGCCCTCCTTCTTGGCGTTGGCGACCACCTCGTCCCAGTTCTCGTTCTTCTGGTAGGGCCCGAGCTGGCTCTTCTGCAGCCAGGCATCCCATTTGGGATCGGCCTGCTGTGCCAGGGCGGGCACCGCCAAGGCAACGGTCAGGGCTCCGGCCGCGAGCAGGGCTTTGGCGGTGCGGAATGTCGGTGTCATGGTGGGCTTCCTCCGTATCTTTTCTCTTCGCATCGGTCCGGCCAGGCTGTCAGGCCGCTCCGATGCGCACTTTTTTCGACAAGGCGCGGACGACCAGGTTGACCACGATCACGATGGCGACGAGCAACACGGTTGCGACGCCCACGAGCTGAGGCATGTCCTGGTTCTGGTAGTTGTAGATGACGCCGGCGAGCACGTTGGTCGAAGGCGTGACGAGCAGGATGATGAGCGACAACTCCCGCATGATGCTGATGAAGCTGAGCAGCATGCCCGAGAGGAGGCCGCCGGCCGCGATGGGAACGACGATCCGCATCATGCGGCGCAGCCAGCCGATGCCCTGGACGCGCGCAGCCTCCTCCAGCGACTTGTCGATCTGCAGGAGCGCCGCGATGCCGGTGCGCGACGTGAAGGGCAGCGTCTTGACCGAGCAGATCAGCACGAGCAGCGCGAAGGTGCCGTAGAGCGCCGGAATGGGCCCGAACGGGCGGGCGAACATGCCGATATAGATCGCCCCGAAGGCGAGCGCCGGGAAGATATACGGCAGGAAGGCCACGAGCTCCAGGGCCCGGGACGTCAGGGAGCCGCGGGTCTTGACCACCACGTAGCCGATGAGGAAGCCGAAGATCCCCGTCGTCATGGCCGTGAGGAACGACAGCTTGAGGCTGTTCCAGGTCGCGTCGATGATGTTCGCATTGTCGACCAGGGCCGCCTGCAGCTGATCGACGCCCTCGCCTCCCCCGCCGATCCAGTAATGCAGGGTCAGATTGCTGAGGCTGTAATTGCCGGCCGTCTTGATGAGCGATTGCAGGACCAGAAGGACGAGCGGGAATGCGACTGCCGCGATCATGAGCAGCATGACGAGGCCGAAGAGCGGCCAGCGCCAGCGGCCGAGATCGATCTCCTTGCTGCGGAACCCCTTGCCCGAGAGCGTTACGAAACTCTTGCGGACGCCGATGAGCCGCTGGTTGATGAAGATGAACAGGCAGGCCAGGACCACCAGCACGAGCGCCAGCAGGAAGCCGTCGCCCGCATTGCGCGTACCCATGGCGGCATAAATCTGCGTCGGCAGCACGTAGTAGCGCACCGGCATACCGAGAACCGCGGGCGTGCCGAACGACCCAACCACGCGGATGAAAGTCATCACCACGGCGGAGCCGATGGCGGGCAGAAGGAGCGGCGCCGTGATCCAGAGAAGCTGTTTGATGCGCGAGAGGCCCGCCATCGCGCCCGCTTCTTCGAGCTGGCTGTCGACGCTCGTCACCGAACTCGAGACGGACAGGTACGAATAGACGTAATAATGCAGCGACAGGCAGATGATGATCGGCAGCGGACCGTAGGCGATCCAGTCCGGCGGCTGGATGCCGAAGAAATACGCGAAGGCGCCGGATGCGCCGCCGATGCGGTCGTTCTTGAAGAACGTGATCCACGCCAGGGCCATCACCCAGGACGGGAGCATGTAGGGGATCATCACCAGCGTGTGCAGGAAATTCCGGAACGGGATGTTCGTGCGCACGATCAGCCATGCGAGACCCGCGCCGAGGGTCAGGCAGATGCCCGTGGCCGCAAAGGCCGTGACCAGAGAATTGAGGAAGGGCTTGTAGAAGATCGCCCAGGACAGGCGCCCGGCGAAGACGCGCTCGTAATGGAACAGCGTGAACTCGCCCGGCTGCGCCTTGGGCAGATAGGCGCGGTCATAGGGCTGGACCGTGAGGGTCTCGCGGATCAGCTCGAACAGGGGCACGAGGACCAGCGCTCCCAGCACCAGGGCGAGCAGCATGCCGAGGAGGCGTTCGGGCTGGGTCAGGAAATGCCAGAGGCGGCTCAGGGCGGCTCTCGCGGGAGAGGTGCTCGATGGGATCTGTACAGGCGCCGCCGAACTCGTCATTCCGTCACGTCCTTCCCGGGGTCCGTCTCCGGCCCGCTCGCGTTTCCCTCATGCGACTGACTTCTCGGATCCGCTCTCTTGCGGCTTGGCCGCAGGCGATCAGTTCGCATCTCGTCCGTCCATCCTGAGCAATTCCGCAAAGCCAAGGCTTGCCGGGCCGAATGCGACGGTTGAGTTAGGCTTGCACGCGTGTGCAAATTTGGCAAGTACCCTTCTGCGTCAAGCGGCTCCCAAGTTGAAATATGAAGTGAAAACGCGCTCCTTCCTGCCAGGAGAGCCCGACTGAGCCCCCGTGCAAGGGGTTGGCCTGACGTGAACGGGCGTGGTCCCGATCGGGATCCAGCCAAACGACGACCGGGACGCGACATTCATCGCGTCCCGGCGGCCGGCTTCAGAGAATCGTGCGGGTTCTTAGCCGAGGGAGGCGTAGGCCTCGGGCCTCGACGCCCCTGCCCCATGGTCGGGTGAGGCCTCCTCGTCGCGCCAGCGCAGGCGGACGCCATCCTGTTCCGTGCGCACCAGGATCGGAATCGCCGACAGGAGACGCCTGGTATAGGGGTGCTGCGGGGCGTCGAACACGGCATCGCGCGTGCCCTCCTCGGCGATCCGGCCGTCCTGCATGACGATGACCCGGTCCGCGACCTGTTCGACCACGCCGAGATCGTGGCTGATGAAGAGGCACGAGAAGCCGTGCCGCTCCTGCAGGTCCGCGAAGAGGTCAAGCACCTGCGCGCGCACCGTCACGTCGAGGGCCGAGACGGGCTCGTCCGCGATGACGAAGGCCGGCCGGCGCACGACCGCGCGGGCGATGGCGACGCGCTGGCGCTGGCCGCCCGAGAGCTCGTGCGGGTAGCGCTCCGCATAATCGCCGCCCAGGCCGACCTCGTTCAGAACCTCGCGAACCCGCTCCGTCTTCTCGCGGCTGCTCATGTTCGGCACGAGGCGCAGGGCCTCGCGGACGAGCGCCCCGATGGTCATTCTGGGATCCAGGGAGGAATAAGGATCCTGGAACACCATCTGGCAGTTGAGACGATAATCGTTCCAGCCCTCGCTCCCGGGCACGATGGAGCGTCCCGCAAAGCGGATCTCTCCGCCGGTCGGGTTCAGGAGGCCCGCAATCGCGCGACCCAGCGTCGTCTTGCCGGAGCCCGATCCGCCGACCAGCGCCACGACCTCCCGCGGCTTGATGGACAGGTCGATCCCGTGCAGCACCCGCTTGCCCGACTCCTTGCGCAGGAAGCCCTGCCGGCCCCCATACTCGACAACGAGGTTGCGGACCTCCACGATGGGCACCGCCGCGTCCGGAATGTGCCGCGCCGGGAGGCGATGCGGCATCGCGGTCAGGAGCTTCCGGGTATAGGGATCCTTGGGCTCGCGCAGCAGGTCCTGCGTGGCGCCCTCCTCCACGATCTCGCCCTTCTGCATCACGATGATGCGGTCCGTATAGCGGGCCACCATCGCAAGGTCGTGGCTGATCATGAGAACGGCCGTGCCCCGCGCCCGCGTGAGCTCGACCATCAGCTCGAGCACGTCTCGCTGGACGAGCGCGTCGAGCGCCGTCGTCGGCTCGTCGGCGATGAGGAGCGCCGGCTGGAGGAGCATGACGGAGGCCAGCATGATGCGCTGGCGCATTCCTCCGGAAAACTGGTGAGGATAGGATTGAAGCGCCCCTTCCGGATCCTTGAGGCCGACACGGCGGAGCATGTCGAGGATGAGCGTCCGTCGCTCCTCGGGGCTCAGTTTCCGGTGAAGCGCCAGACCCTCGTCGAGCTGCCGACCGATGAGCATGGACGGGTTGAGGGACGTCATCGGCTCCTGGAACACCATGCCGACGCGCGCGCCGCGCAGTTTCCGCAAGTCGCCGGGCGAGAGCTGTGCGATGTCCCGGCCCTCGAACCGGATGGTACCGGCGGTGCGGCGGATGGCCGGCGGCTCGAGCCCCATGACGGCGCGCGCCGCAAGGGTCTTGCCGCTGCCGGATTCGCCGACGATGCCGACGATCTCGCCGGGTGCCACCGAGAAGCTGATGCCCTTGACGACATCCATCTGGCTATGCGCCACCGTGAGCCTCAGGCCCTCGACGCTGAGAAGTTCGGTCTTGGCCATATCACACTCCTCGCATGCGCGGGTCGAGCTTGTCGCGCAGGGCATCTCCCAGAAGGTTGATGCCGAGAAGCGTCAGCGAGATGCACAGGCCGGGGAAGATGCCGAGCCAGACGGCCTGTGCGATGAAGGAGCGGCTGCTGGCGAGCATGTTGCCCCAGGTGGGCGCGGGCGGCGGCACGCCGAGTCCCAGGAAGCTCAGGGCGCTCTCGGACAAAAGCACCCAGCCGAACATCGAGGTGGCGAGCACCGTCAGCGGCGCGACGCAATTGGGCAGGATGTGCCGCGCCATGGTGAAGACTTCCGAATTGCCCATCACGCGCGAGGCCTCCACGAATTCCTTCTCGCGCAGGGACAGCACGGTGCCGCGCACCACGCGCGCCACGGAGGGCGTATAGGCAAGCCCGAGCGCCAGGATGATGCCGTACTTGTTCGCACCGATGACGGCGAGCAGGCCGAGCGCCAGAAGGATGCCCGGGAAGGCCAGGAGCGCGTCGTTGAAGGCCATGAGGATGCGGTCCGTCCAGCCGCGCACATAGCCCGCGAAGACGCCGAGAGCCGTTCCGGCCGTCACGGCCGCCGTAACCGTGAGAAGGCTGATCCAGACGCTCGTGGCCGCGGCCGCCATGAGGCGGCTCAGGACATCGCGGCCGAATTCGTCGGTGCCGAGTAAGTAAACGGGCCCCGGCGGCTGCAGCCGCGCCGCGAAGTTGATCTTGAGCGGATCGAAGGGCGTCCAGAGGGCGCCGGAGAGCGCGCTGAGGATCACGATGCCGACGATGGCGCCGCCCAGGATGGCGTTGGGAGCTGGTAATTTCATTCCGCAGTCACCCTCGGGTCGAAGACGGGATAAAGGAGATCGACGATAAGGTTCACGACCACATAGACGAAGGCCACGAAGAGCAGGCACCCCTGGATGACCGGGTAGTCGCGGGCGAAGATGGAATCGACGAGGAGCCGTCCGAGGCCCGGGATCGTGAACACCGTCTCGACCACCGCGATGCCGCCGAGCAGGTTGCCGAGGACGAGGCCGATCAGGGTCCAGGTGGGGCCGAACGCGTTCTTGAAGGCGTGCCGCCACAGCACCGCGCTCTCGGAGAGGCCCTTCGCGCGAGCATGGGTGATGTAGTCGAGCCGCAGCACTTCCAGCGTGCTCGCCCGCGCCATGCGGATCAGGACGCCCATCTCGTGCAGGAACAGGGTCATGACCGGCATGATGATGTAGAGAAGCGCCGCCGTCGGGTTCTCGGTGAACGAGACGTAGCCGACGACGGGCAGCCATTCGAGCTTCAGGCCCAGAAGGAGCAGGAGCAGCAGGCCGAGCCAGAAGGTGGGAATGGACAGGAGCACGGTCGCCGTCCCCACCAGCGCCAGGTCGAGGGTGCTGTTCTGCCGCCACGCCGCGATCACGCCCGCCGGGACCGCGACCGCCGTGGCGAACAGAACCGCGACGAACACGATCCTGGCGCTGATCCAGAACCGGTCGAGCACGAGCGGCAGGACCGGCTGGCTCGACGTGATGGAGTTTCCGAGGTCGCCCTGCAGGACATTGCCGAACCAGATGCCGAACTGAACCGGAAGGCTCTGGTCGAGGCCCAGACGCTGCCTCAGATCGGCGAGGCTCGCGGGATCCGCGAGGTCGCCGAGCATGAGAGAGGCCGGATCCCCCGGAATGAGACGGATCAGGACGAACACCGAGACTGCCATGATGAGCAGGGTCGGGACGGCCATGAGGATCCGTCTGAGTGCGAAGCGCAGCATGGTCTTCCCTCCCTTACTCGATCAGTTCGCCACGACGCGGGCGCCCCATGCGCGGGGCTTGCCTTCCCATGGATCCGCGCCCTGGACGCGCTTCGCATGGGCCCAGGCCTCCTGGCCGTTGGCGAAGATGATGAGCGGCGTCGCTTCCATCTGGCGCCGGTGAAGCTCGTCGAAGATCTTCTGACGTTCCGCCGGATCCGAAATCGCCGACGCCTTGTCGATCAGAGCCTCGGTCTCCGCATCGTCCCAAACCTTGCGCGGCTGCTTGTCCTTGGGACCGGAGAACTGTTCGTAGCTCAAGGCGGGATCGAGGCGCGCCGAATACGAGAAGGACATCATCTGGTAGTTGCCCTTGTTGTACCGGTCGAGCTGGGTCGCCCATTCGAGCACTTCGATTTCCGCGTTGATGCCGACCGCCTGCATCATCGCCTGGGCGATCACGGCCGCATTGAAGCTCGGCACGTGGACGCGCTTGTTGGCGATGATCTTGATCGGCTGGCCCTTGTATCCCGCCTCCTTCAGGAGCTGCTGCGCCTTGGCGGGGTCGTAAGCATAGCCCTTGCGCTGCACGTCGTCGTAATAGGCCGACGTGACGGCCACGGCCGAGTTGTTGGGCCGGCCATTGCCGTTCGAAACCGCCGCCACGAGCTGCGGCATGTCGATGGAGGCCGCGATGGCCTGCCTCAGCTTCACGTTGCCGAGAAGCGGATCGCGCGTCTGGAACAGGAAGGTGTGCTTCGTCGCCGACGGGAAGAGGCCGACCTCGACATTCGCGGCCTTCTTCAGCTCCGGCACGTCGGTATCGAGCACCTGCGCCACGTCGACGGCGCCCGACACGAGGGCGGCCTTCACGGTGGACGCATCAGGCACCACGAGGAACTTCACCTCGGACAGGGCGGTCCGCTTGGCGCCGACCAAGCCGTCCGGCTTGTCGCCGGGCGGGGACTGGTATCCGTCGAAGCGCGTGAGCGTCACGAACTCGCCGCGACGCCATTCGCCGAACTTGAACGGGCCCGTGCCGACGGGCTTGTCCCAGCTCCCGTCATCCTTGACCGAGCTCTTGTGCAGGATCGCCGTCATGCCGCAATCGGTCCGCGCCAGGGAATCGAGGAAGAGCGCGCTGGGGCGGTCGAGGGTCATGGTGACTGTGGAGGCGTCGGGCGCCTCGACCTTCTCGACCTTCAGGCCGGAGCGGCCGTCGAAATCCGAGCGGCAGCGCCAGTCCGTCTTGGGGTCCATGTAGCGGTTCCAGCTCCACAGGACGTCCTCGGCCGTCAGATCGGCCCCGTTGTGGAACTTCACGCCCTTGCGGAGGCGGAACGTATAGGTCTTCCCGTCCGGCGACTGGGAGACGGATTCGGCCAGGAGCGGCGCGACGGTCCCGTTCTCCTTATAGCCGACGAGCCCCTCCACCATGTGCAGCACCACCGCATCGGTGTTGTCGTCCCGGTTCACGCCGGGATTGGTGCTGCGGATATCGGCGTTGAGCGCCACCGTCACGGTCTGGGCCGCAGCGGGGGTCGCCGTCACGAGCGCCGCTCCGAATGCGGCCGCAATGGTCTTTTTCATGGTCCTACCCCTCTGCTTTCGCATTCCGTGCAGCGCGCCTGTTCTTCAGGACATCGGCGAAGAAAGTCTGAACGTGCTTGACGACACGGTTGCCGTCGTGAGGCACGTTCGGCACCAGGTCGAAGCGGACCTTGATCCCCTGCGCCTCGAAGGAGCGGCGCAGGCTGTCCAGGCGCTCGGGGCGGGTCCGTCCCGCATCGTTGGCGCCGGGCATCCAGTGGCGTCCGCCCTCCCGATGGGTAATTTCCCACGTCTCGAGATCCGCCGCGCCGACGATCATCTGCACCGGAACACGTGCCATGGCCTTCACGTCGATGTCGATGCCGAAGCGCTCCTTCACGTTCCGGGTTCCGACCCACCAGTCACGGGTCGGGTCGAGCAGCGTCACCGAACCGGGCGCCCCCACGGACGCGGCCCAGAGGCGATCCGGGTGGAACATGAGGAATCGGTGGGTGAAGTGACCGCCCCCTGAATAGCCGAAGAGGGCGAAGCGCGCGACATCGAGGCCGTAGCGTTCACCGACCTCCTCGACGATCGACAGAAGCACGTGATCGTAGCGGATATCGGCTTCCTGCATGTACTTGAAGCCGTCACGGTTGCCGTCGCCCAGCACCCCGACCGGGAAGAGCGGGCAGAGGATGATGCAGTTGTTCCAGCGCCCGAACTCCGCGAAGGCATCGCGGTAGGTCATGAAGGCGCGGCCCGTCCCGTGCATCGCCACGACGAGGTCCGGCGGCTCGCCCTGCCCCAGGGTCGGCGGCACGTAGAGGCAGTAGGAGAAGCGGGGATCGTTCCTGCTGGCCACGACCGTCGTACGGCCGAGATCGTAGATCTGGTGTCCGCGTTCGACCTTGCCGGCCCCCTCGGCCGGGGTTGGGGCTTGAGCTATGTCCATGAGGCAAACCTGATTGGCTGAAAGATTGGCGCCAAAATGTTTGCATCTGGAAACTGTCTTGGCAATACTGACGAAGGCTTTTTTCTTGTGCGGCGTGTGACCGGCCCTTTATTGACTTCGCACGATGGGCACCTTCGGCGGCCGTTCCGGCCGGCCGATGCCGCATGAATGACGCCGCCTCCTGCAACCGAGGGTCCCTTGCCCCGATGACTGCCACGACCGAATCCTCCGCCAACCTCGTCGACGTCATGGCGCGCGACATCCAGGCCGGCGTCTTCACGCCGGGCACCTGGCTGAAGCAGATCGATCTGGAGAGCCGCTACGGCGCGACCCGCATGGATGTCCGCCGCGCTCTCGACCAGCTGGCCGCGAAGCGCCTGGTCCGCCACGTGCCGAACCGCGGGTACCATGTCCATGCGCTCGACGACCGGCAGGCCGACGAGATCCGCGATGTCCGGGTCATTCTCGAAACGGCAGCCGCCGAGAGCATGGTCCAAAGCGCCAGCGCCGCCGACCTGCGGGAGCTCCGCCAGCTCGCGACCCGGTTCGAGGAACTGATCCTGACCGGCACGATTCTCGAGCAGTACGAGGCGAACATCGCGTTTCATGTGCGTCTCCTGAAGCTCTGCACCAACAGGGAGCTGGTCAACGTCGTCACGGAACTGCGCGGGCGCGGCCCTTCGGCGCCCGCAACGCAGTGGAAGACCCGGGCGCGTATCGAGCAATCCGGCCGCGAGCACTTCATGATGATCGATGCGCTCGAAGCCCGGGATGCGGAAGCGCTCAGGCGTGTCCTGACCGCTCATATCCGGCAGACGGGAATGCCCGCGGAATCCGAGGCTCAGCCTTCCCGGACCGGGAGAGGCTGAGCCCTGTCCTGAACGCACCGTTCAGTTGGCGACCTTCACCTCCCAAGCGCGCGGCTTGGACAGGACGGACGCGGTGTAGCCCTGGACGTTCTTGCGGAAGGCGCTCGCCTCGACGCCGTTGTAGAGCATCACGAACGGCACCTCCGTCAGGAACCGGCTGTGGAGCTCGTCGAAGATCTTCTGACGCTCCTCGGGAGCGGGCGTGACCATCGACTTCTCCAGCAGGGCCTGGGCCTCCGGATTGTCCCAGACCTTGCGCGGCTGCTTGTCCTTCGGACCCATGACGGATTCGTAGCTCAGCGAGGGGTCGAGCCGCGCCGAATACGGGAACGCCATCATCTGGTAGTTGCCCTTGGTATACCGGTCGAGCTGGGTGCCCCATTCCAGCACTTCCAGGTTCGCGTTGATTCCGACCGACTGGAGCATGGCCTGGATGATGACCGAGGATGCGAAAGTCTGGGGATAGCGCTTGTTGGTGAGGATCACGACCGGCTCGCCCTTGTAGCCGGCCTCCTGCAGGAGCTTCTTCGCCTTCTCGGGATCGTACGTATATCCCTTGTCGTGCGCCGCCGTGTGGTAAGACGAGCTCAGCGGGACGATGGAGTTGTTGTGCTTCGCCAGCCCTTCGGTGACCGCCTGGGCGATCTGGGGCGTGTCGAGCGCCGCCGCGATGGCCTGGCGCATCTTCACGTTCGAGAGCAGCGGGTCGCGCGTCTGAATGAGGAGCGTGCTCAGGCCCATGTTCTGCGCGATGGACAGGCCCAGATTCGCGTTGCTCTTGATCTCCTTCACGTCCGCATTGGCGACGTCGGGCACCACATCCACGTCGCCGCGCAGCAGCGCGGCCTTCGCGGCGGCACTGTCCGGGATCACGATGAAGCGGACCTCGTCCACGAGCGGGCGCTTCGACCCGGCATAGCCATTGGGCTTGCCCTCGCCCCGGTTCGCATAGCCGTCGAACTTGGTGAGCTTGACGTATTCGCCGCGGCGCCACTCGTCCAGCTTGAAGGGACCGGTGCCGATCGGCTTGTCCCAGCCCCCGTCGGCCTTCACGGAATCCTTGTGGATGATGCTGGTCATGCCGCAATCCGTGCGGGCCAGCGTCGCCAGGAAGAGCGCATCCGGCTTCGTCAGGCGGAAGACCACCGTCTGCGGATCGGGCGTTTCGACGGCTTCCACTTGCGAGCGGCCACGGCCATCGAACTCCGCGAGGCAGCGCCACTCGGTCTTCGGATCCATGTAGCGCTTCCAGTTCCAGGCCACGTCCTCCGACGTCAGCTCGGCGCCGTTGTGGAACTTGACGCCTTTGCGGAGCTTGAACACGTAGGAGCGCCCGTCCTCCGACACGGTGAAGGATTCAGCCAGCAGGGGCTGAATGCTGGCATTCTCCCCATAGGCCACGAGCCCCTCAACCGCATGGAGAACGACCGCATCCGTGTTGTCGTCCCGGTTGACGCCCGGATTGGTGCCGCGGATATCGGCATTGAGCGCGATGCGAAGCATCGATTGCTGCGCAAAGGCGGGCAGCGCGGATGCGGCCATCAGGGCCGACACGCAGCCGGCGAGAAGAAGATTCGTCTTCAGTTTCATCGTGTTCCTCCACACGTCTTCATGATTCCTGCTCTGTCGTTGTCGTCGGCAGCTGTTGATCGCTGCTTAGAGCCGCTCCCGTCGGCGGAAGCGGCTCTCGTTCGGCGAACCCGGTCCACGCGCCCGGGAGGCCTTAGACGGCCTTCGCGATCGGCGCGACCTGGGCGGCCCCCGCTTCCGTCGGCCGCTGGATCTCCATGTCGAGCCTGTAGGTCGTGAAGGTGCGATTGAGGGCCGGAAGCATCGCGACTTCCATGGTGCCGAGCATGGGCTCCATCACGATCATCGCGACGGTCGCGCTCAGGTTGTTGCTGAGGTTCGGGCGCGGCGGGCGGCAGACCGACCAGGGCGACTCGAAATCGTCGAACAGGGCGTTCTTCACCGTATCGCGCGTGACGGCGCCGAGATGCGGCTCGATGAGCGCGCGCACGCGGAGGTCACGATAGAGGCTGTCGGGCGTATTCGCGATGCCCGTGTCCTTCAATTTCGAGAGGGCGACCGGGCTCTGGAAATGGTTGGCGTGGACGATGAGGCCCCGCTCGGGATGAACCTGGAAGGTCTCGTCGGGCGCGCATTCGAAGTCGATCGCGATGCCGTTGGCCTGGCTGACGATCATGTTGTTCGCGGCGGATTTCGCCGTGGTGTAGACCGCACGCATGGAGGCGGCCACCTGCTTCTGCTCCAGCACCTTCCGGCGGATCAGCGCTAGGGGCACGCCGAGACGGCGGTAATCCCGGTCCGATTCGAGATAGTTCGCCGTGATGGCGATGCCGGCCGCATTGAAGCCCGAGCGGCCGAGGGCACCTGCCTCCGTGAAGGTCAGGATGTCGGGCCCGTCCTCACGGCGGATCTTCAGCACCACCGCGGTCTCGGCGCATTCGACCTTCCAGTCCCAGTTCTGGGCATGGATCAGGCGCCCGTCCCGGGCCGCCTCGGGCAGGACGACGACGCCCGTGCAGCCGTCCGGATCGTCATCCGGCAGGTCCTGTCCGTCGTCGGGACGCTGGGCGAGCTTCAGGATCTCGGTGCGCGCATTGAGGAGCACGACGGATTCGAACGCCACGCCGGCGCCTTCGGCGATGCCGCGCATCTCTTCGAGATAGGTGGGGTCGAACCGGTCGATGGTCGGCTCGAAGCGCTTCACGAGCCGGGCGATGCCCTCGGCCGTCAGATTGTTGCGGCCGAGCTGCTCGGAGTAATGCTCGATTCCGAGGCGCACCCGGTCCGCCGCCTGCTCGCCATATTGGCGGCCCCGCTCACGGGGGGAACCGGATACTTCGACGAGCGGGCAGGTAGGTGTCATCGGGTTAGCCTCTCAACAGGTCTGGCGTTTTTCGTGGATCCATTGTATTTCATCATGACAGAATACAATCAAGAGGAAAAGTGACGTGCATCAACCGACCCGCTTGCAGCAGGATCTGGCCGACCGCATCGTCCAACTCGTGAACGAGGACGGCCTCGCGATCGGCGACCTGCTGAACGAGAACAGCCTGGCCCGGCGGCTCGAGGTGTCCCGGACGCCCGTGCGCGGCGCCCTCCAGCACCTCGAGAACCAGGGCATCGTCGCCCGCAGACCGAATCGCGGCGTCGAGCTGATCGCCCTGCCCCAGCCCGCCAAGGCGCCGCCCCCGGCCGCGATCGACGAAGACGAGGAATGGCTCGTCCGGATCGCCCGCGACCAGCGGAACGGCGCTTTTGAGCAGGACATCTCCGAAGTCGAGATCATGCGCCATTACGGCCTCAACCGTCCCACGGTACAGCGGGTCCTCTCGCGCCTGGCCGATCTCGAGATGGTGGAGCGCAAGCCCGGCTATGGCTGGCGCTTTCTGACCGGGACGCGAGACCCCGCCACCCATGACGAGAGCTATCGCTTCCGCATGATGGTCGAGCCGATGGGCATTCTGGAGCCGGGTTTCCACCTGGAGCCGAGCTGGGTCGAGCACATGCGCCGGCTCCACAACGAGACCCTGGAGCGCCCCTGGCACGAATCCTCCAGCGTCGCCTTCTTCGAGATGAACGCAGCCTTCCATGAGGGCCTGGCCGCGGCTTCAGGCAACCGTTTCGTCCATGCGGCGATCCGCAACCAGAACCAGCTGCGGCGCTTCTCGCAGTATGACTGGAAGTTCGGCTTCGAGCGGGTCGTCGTAAACTGCCGCGAGCATCTCGAAATGCTCGACTTCCTGGCCCGCGGCGAGCGGGAGATCGCCTCCCTGCTGATGCGCCGGCATCTGGAGCGGGCGAGCCGGGTCAGGTCCCGCAACAGCCCGGATCCCGGCTGAACCGTAATTGTATTTCGATAAGACAAAGTTCAAGACCGATTACCTTCCGAAAACATCCTTGCAGGAGCATCCGATGACCGCCTCGCCGCAGATTGCCGCACGCCCGCTCGCCAACGACGTGGGCGATGCCTACTGGCTCCCCTTCACGGCCATGCGCCAGTTCCGGTCGAACCCGATGATGTTCGTCGGGGCCGAGGGCATGCATTACGTTACGGCCGATGGGCGCCGGGTGCTGGACGCCATGGCGGGCCTGTGGTGCGTCAATGCGGGCCACGCCCAGTCGCGCATCGTCGAGGCCATCCGTGAGGCGGCGGGCCGGCTCGATTTCGTCTCCTCGTTCAAGATGGGCCATCCCGGAGCGTTCGAGCTCGCCCGCCGCCTCACGGGCATCGCGCCCGAGGGCTTCGACCATGTGTTCTTCACCAATTCCGGTTCGGAAGCGGTCGATTCCGCCCTCAAGATCGCCCGCGGCTATCACCGCGCCCGGGGCGATGCGGGACGCACGAAGTTCATCGGCCGCGCCAAGGGCTATCACGGCATGGGTTTCGGCGGCCTTTCGGTCGGCGGCATCGGGCGCCACAAGCGCGATTTCGGGCCCCTCCTGCCCGACGTCTCCCACCTCTCCCTGCCCTATGACCGGGCCTCGATGGGCTTCTCCCGCGGCCGGCCCGAGGCGGGTGCCCATTATGCGGACGAGTTGGAGAGCCTGTTGCAGATCAACGATCCCGCGACGGTCGCGGCCGTCATCGTGGAGCCGGTCATCGGCTCGGGCGGCGTCTATCCGCCGCCGGTGGACTATCTCGAGCGCCTGCGGGCCATCTGCAGCCGGCACGGCATCCTGCTCATTTTCGACGAAGTCATCACGGGCTTCGGCCGCCTGGGCCATCCCTTCGCGGCCCAGGCGCTCGGCGTCACGCCGGACATCATCACCTGCGCCAAGGGCATGACCAACGGGGCCGTGCCGATGGGCGGCGTCCTGCTCCGCGACTTCGTGTTCGACGCTTTCATGGCGGGCCCGCCGGAGGCGATCGAGCTCTTCCACGGCTATACCTATTCGGGCCACCCGCTGGCCTGCGCGGCGGGCCTCGCGGCCCTGGACGTGTACGAGGAGCTCGGCCTCTTCGAGCGCACCGCCACCATTGCGCCCGTATGGGAAGCGGCGCTCCACAGCCTGAAGGGCGAGCCCCATGTGGCGGATATCCGCAACATCGGCCTTCTCGGCGTGGTGGAGCTGTCGCCCCGCGCCGGCGAGCCGGGAGCCCGCGGCGGCCAGTGTGCACAGATGTGCTACGACGACGGCGTCCTGGTGCGCGCCTCGGGGGACCTCATCGTCCTCTCGCCGCCCCTCGTCATCGAGGAGGAGCAGATCGGGCAGACGGTCGAGAGCATCCGCTCCGCGCTGCACCGGATGGATTGAGGCCGACGAAGAGAGCCGGAGAACGATACCGTGCAGCATCATCATCACTTCTACATCGACGGCCGCTGGACTGCCCCGGCCGGGCAGGATTTCATCGACGTCGTCAACCCCGCTACGGAGGACGTTGTCGCGACCATCGCGGCGGGCGGGCGCACCGACGTGGACAAGGCCGTCGCGGCCGCGCGGCGCGCCTTTGAGACCTATGCCTGGACGACCCGTGCGGAGCGCCTGGATCTCCTGAACAGGATCGTCGAGATCTACCGGCAGCGCGCCGACGATCTCGCGGAAGCCGTCTCGACCGAGATGGGCGCGCCTCTCGCCTTCGCGCGCGAGCGGCACGTGCCCGCCGGCCTCGGCCATCTGACGCGCGCGATCGAGGTCCTGAAGGATTACGTGTTCGACGAGCGGATCAACGCTACCCTGGTCGTCCGCGAACCCATCGGCGTGGTCGGCCTGATCACGCCGTGGAACTGGCCGCTCAACCAGATCGCCTGCAAGGTCGGCCCGGCGCTCGCGGCCGGCTGCACCATGGTGCTCAAGCCCAGCGAAGTGGCGCCCCTGTCGGCCCTCATCGTAGCCGAGATCCTGCACGAGGCCGGCGTGCCCGCCGGCGTCTTCAACCTGGTGAACGGCGACGGCCCGCATGTGGGCCAGGCCATCGCGAGCCATCCGGATATCGACATGGTGTCCTTCACGGGCTCGACCCGCGCAGGCATCCTGGTCGCCAAGGCGGCGGCCGACACGGTGAAGCGGGTTCACCAGGAATTGGGCGGCAAGTCTCCCAACATCCTCCTGGACGACGCGGATTTCGGCGCGGCAGTCACCCATGGGGTGCGAGGCTGCTTCGCCAATAGCGGGCAATCCTGCAATGCGCCGACCCGTCTCCTCGTCCCGGCGGATCGTCAGGAAGAGGTGATTGAGATCGCCCGGCGCATCGCCGGCGAGACCGTGGCCGGCGACCCGAGAGCAGCCGCAACCACCATCGGGCCGGTCGTCAGCCGGACCCAGTTCGAGCGCATCCAGCACCTCATCGAAACCGGCATCAAGGAGGGCGCGACCCTCGTGGCCGGCGGCCCTGGACGTCCGCAGGGGCTGAACAAGGGCTATTACGTGCAGCCGACCGTCTTCGCCGATGTACGCACCGACATGAGCATCGCCCGCGAGGAGATCTTCGGCCCCGTCCTCAGCATCCTGCCCTACCGGGACGAGGAGGAGGCCATCCGGATCGCCAACGACACGGTCTACGGCCTTTCGAGTTACGTGACATCGGGGGACATCGAGCGCTCCCGCCGTGTCGCGCGCAGGATCCGCGCCGGCATGGTGCATCTGAACGGATCGCGCGGCGACACGGCCGCCGCCTTTGGAGGCTACAAGCAGTCGGGCAACGGCCGCGAATGGGGCCGCTTCGGCTTCGAGGAGTTCCTCGAAATCAAGTCCATGTTCGGCTACTACGCCGCTTGAGGCTCTCCCGGGCCGCGCGGCAGGCGCGGCCCGTCCGGATGCGCGTCTTTAGGCGAGGACCGGAATCGGCTCGAAACGGTAGACGATCTCGGTCACGGTCTGGCCGCGCAGCTCCAGTTCCTGCTCCTGCCCGGCCTGCCCGCCGAGCGTCTCGTAGAAGCGGCGGGCAGCCTCGTTGTCCTTGAGGACCCAGAGCCCTGCGGACGCAAAGCCCTGGCGCACGAAATGGCCGAACAGGCCCGCCATGAGAGCCCGGCCGAGCCCCCGGCGCTTGACCTGATCGAGAAGGTAAATCGCGTAGATCTCGGCATCCGTGCCGAGAGAATCCGCCCCTTCGGAGCGCACCGGACCACCGGCCGCGAAACCGACGATCTCGCCCTCTCCGGTCCGGCCGACGAGGGCCAGCCTCCCCGGATCGGTTTCGGCAAGGCCCTCCCGCCACATCCGGGCCCGCTCCTCGACCGAAAGGCCCGCGAGGGAGGCGGGGTTCAGGAGACCCGCATAGGATTCGCGCCAGCCCTGCACGTGGACACGGGCGATGGCTTCCGCGTCCGCGACTGTCGCAGAGCCGACGTGGAAACTCACTCGGCCGCTTCCTTGATCTTCTCCCGGAAGGGGCTTGCCGGATAGACTCCGAGGATGCGCAATTCGCGGGAGAAGAAATCCAGCTCCTCCAGGGCACGTCTCAGGTTGAGGTCATCGGGATGACCATCCACCTCGGCGTAGAACTGCGTCGCCGTGAAGCCGCCCTCCAGCATGTAGCTTTCGAGCTTCGTCATGTTGATGCCGTTCGTCGCGAATCCGCCGAGCGCCTTGTAGAGAGCGGCCGGCAGGTTGCGGACGCGGAACACGAAGCTGGTGACGACGGGCCCCTGCCCGGCCGGCGCCCATTGCGGAGTTTTGGACAGGATCACGAAGCGGGTCGTGTTGTGCGCCTCGTCCTCCACGTCCTCGGCGAGAATCTTGAGTCCATAGATGTCGGCGGCCATGCGCGGGGCGAGCGACGCCCTCGTCTTGTCCTTCCACTCCGCCACCTCGCGGGCCGAGCCCGCGGTGTCGCCCGCCACGTGGGCCTTCAGACCGAGCTTGCGGATGATCTTGCGGCACTGGCCCAGCGCATGGACATGGCTGTGCACGCTCTTGATGGTGCCGAGATCTGCGTCCGGCAGGCCCATGAGCTGGAAATGGATGGGCAGGAAATGCTCGCCGACGATGTGGAGGCCGGACGTCGGCAGGAGGTGATGGATGTCGGCCACGCGCCCGGCGATGGAATTCTCGATCGGGATCATGGCGAGGCCGGCCTGCCCCTCGTTCACGGCCGCGAAGGCATCCTCGAAGGTCGGGCACGGCAGGACGGTCCAGTCGGGCAGGACCTCTTCGCAGGCCGTATGGGAATTGGCCCCCGGCTCGCCCTGGAACGAAATGAGCTTGTTCATGATGTCCTCCGGGCCGCGATCATGGCGCGCGCGCGTTCAAGATCTTCGGGCGTGTCGACCCCGAGCGGCACGCCGCCCACGACGACGGCGTCGATGCGCATGGCGGCCTCGAGGGCACGCAGCTGTTCGAGCTTTTCCCGCATCTCAAGAGGAGACGGCGGCAGGGCCACGAAGCGCTGTAGGGCTTTGCGCCGGTAAGCATAGAGCCCGATGTGATGATAGAGGGGGCCGTCCCCGTAGGGAGCGGTGGCCCGGGTGAAGTAGAGGGCGCGGAACCGGCCGGGAGCGATCTCGCTCCCCACCATCTTGACCACGTTCGGATTGGTCCGCTCCTCCGGGCGCTCGATGGGCGCCACCAGGGTCGCGATGTCGACGGCCGCATCGGAGAGCGGCACGACCGCGGCCGCGATGGCCGCAGGATCGATGGTGGGCAGATCGCCCTGGACGTTCACCACCACGTCGTGACGCCCTTCGGGGTCGAGCTTTTCCACAGCTTCGAAGATCCGGTCCGAGCCGGAGGCGTGGTCGGCGCGGGTCATCACGGCCTTGCCGCCCGCCCGGGTGACGGCCTCGGCGATGGCCTCGGCATCGGTCGCGACCGCGACCGGGCCGACCCCGGCCTCCACGGCCCGGCGCCAGACATGGACGATCATCGGCTCGCCGGCGATTTCGGCCAGAGGCTTGTTCGGCAGGCGGGTGGCCGCGAGGCGGGCGGGAATCAGGACGAGAGAGTCGGACATGAGGGGCACGATGGCAGGATTCCCGGGGTCCTTACCAAGGCTGCGCAGATTTGTCATGGCCCGTCCTCATAGCCCGCCCTGGTACTCCTCCTGGCAAAGGAGCTTCCGGCGGCAAGGACCTGTCGGGCCTTTTCGGGCCTGTGCGACCACGAGGCCGGCCAAAAACCGCCGGACCCCATTGTCAAACCCCCGTCTCTGCGGCTAAGCAACGCCACGGTCGCGGGCCCCCTCGCCCGCGCGCCATCCGTTTCGTCGCGCCGGTTCCGCCGCAGATAAGGCGAGGAGAGCCTGATTCATGAATATCGAGACCAATAAGATCGCGGGCGCCGTGTTTGGGACGCTGCTCTTCGTGGTCGGCGTCAACGTCATCGCCAGCGGCGTGTTCGCGCCGAAGAAGCCTGCCGTTCCGGGCTACGATCTTCCGGCTCCCGAGGAAACCGCGGCCGCAGGCGGCGGAGAGGCGGCTGCGGCCCCGTCCGTGCCCCTTCCGGTCCTCCTGGCGAAGGCCGACCCGGCGAAGGGTCAGGCAGCCGCCAAGAAGTGCCAGGCCTGCCACAGCTTCGAGAAAGGCGGCCCGAACAAGGTTGGTCCGGATCTCTACGGTGTGGTCGGCCGCCCGGTCGCGTCGCACGAGGGCTTCAATTATTCGGGCGCCCTGAAGTCCAAGGGCGGCGAGTGGTCTTACGAAGAGCTCGACAAGTTCATCACCAACCCGAAGAAGGACGTGCCTGGCACCCTGATGGCCTTTGCGGGCGTCGCCAAGCCCGAGGAGCGGGCCGACATCCTGGCCTATCTGCGGACCCTTTCGGACAACCCGGTGGCTCTCCCGGCTGCCCAGTAAGGCGCCTCCAGCACCCATTCGTCGCGAAGCCGGGCTTTAGGCCCGGCTTTTGTTTTGGGCCCTTGCCCTTGCGCTCGTCCCATTCCGGACAAAAATGTATCGGTTTGTGAAAAGACGCCTCACGTTCAGGAGTGCCTTGTGATCCGCCCCATCCTGCTGAGCCTCCTCGCCTGCCTGGCTTTCTCGACCGTCGCGGCGCAGGAGACTCCCTGGCGACACGGCGCGGCCCTGCTCGGCGAGCCGAAATATCCGGCCGGATTCAAGCACTTCGACTATGTGAACCCGCAGGCACCCAAGGGCGGCCTCGTCCGTTTCGGCGCTCAGGGGACCTTCGACAGCTTCAACATCGTCGTGGCGGGCGTGAAGGGCGCGCCCGAGCAGGGCCTCGGCCTCGTCTACGAGACACTGGTCACCCCCTCGCTCGACGAGCCGAGCGCCTCCTATGGGCTCCTGGCCGAGGCTTTTACCTATCCGGAGGATTATTCGTCCGTCTCGTTCCGCCTGCGCCCCGAGGCGCGGTGGCAGGACGGCAAACCGGTCACGGCCGACGACGTGATCTATTCCTTCGAGGTCCTGAAGGCCAACAGCCCGACTTATGCCTTCTATTACAAGAACGTGGTCAAGGCCGAGAAGACCGGCGACCGGGAGGTGACGTTCACCTTCGACCAGAAAGGCAACCGGGAGCTGCCCCAGATCATGGGCCAGCTCATTATCCTGCCCAAGCACTGGTGGGAAGGCACGGGTCCCGACGGGCGCAAGCGCGACGTGACCCAGACGAGCCTCGAGCCGCCGCTGGGCTCCGGTCCCTACCGGCTCAAGAGCTTCGAGACCGGGCGCAACGCCACCTACGAGCGGGTGAAGGATTATTGGGGCCAGAACCTCAACGTGAATGCCGGGCAATATAATTTCGACGAGATCCGCTACGAATATTACCGCGACGCCACGGTGCTCCTCGAAGCCTTCAAGGGCGACCGGGTCGACTTCCGGACCGAGAACAGCGCCCGGAACTGGGCGACCGGCTACGACTTCCCGGCCCGGCAGCAGGGCCGCGTCGTCCTGGAGGAGTTCCCGATCCGGGCCTCCGGCGTGATGCAGGCCTTCGTGCTCAACCTGCGGCGGGACAAGTTCAAGGATCCCCGGGTCCGGCGCGCCTTCAACCTTGCGTTCCCGTTCGAGGAGATCAACAGGACGATCTTCTCCGGCCAGTACGAGCGGATTTCGAGCTATTTCTACGGGCTCGAGCTCGCCTCCTCGGGCCTGCCCGACGGCCGGGAGCGCGAGATTCTGGAATCCGTGAAGGACAAGATCCCGCCGGAGGTCTTCACGACGCCCTACAAGAACCCAGTCGGCGACTCTCCCGAGGCCGTGCGCGCCAACCTGCGCGAGGCCGACCGCCTGCTGCGCGAGGCGGGCTGGGAACTCAAGGACCGGCGCCGGGTGAACGCCAAGGGCGAGGTCCTGACCGTCGAGCTTCTCGGCGACACCCCCAACGACGAGCGGGTCTACCTGCCCTACAAGGCCTCCCTCGACCGTCTCGGCATTGTCACGACAGTGCGGATCGTCGACGACGTCCAATACGTGAACCGGACCCGGTCGTTCGATTTCGACATCATTTCGGGCATCTGGGGCCAAAGCCTCTCGCCCGGCAACGAACAGCGCGAGTTCTGGGGCTCCCAGGCCGCCGGGCGGGAAGGCTCCCGCAACCTGGCCGGAATCAGCGATCCGGGAGTCGACGCCCTGATCGACCAGGTGATCTACGCCAAGGACCGGGAGGATCTGGTGGCGGCCACGAAGGCTCTCGACCGGGTGCTGCTGGCCCATGACTACATGGTTCCGCAATGGACCTACCGGAAGCAGCGGACCGCCCGCTGGGACCGCTTCAGCCATCCCGAGACCATGCCGCGCTATGGCGCTTCCGGCTTCCCGACGATCTGGTGGTATGACGCCACCAAGGCCGCCAAGACGGGAGCCGCGCGATGACCCGGCCGACCCGCCGTACGGTCCTCGTGGGCAGCGCCGCGGCCGCCCTCCTCGGCGGCCGTGCCGGCACCCTCCTTGCACAGGAAGCGCCGGGGGACGAGACCCACGGCCTGTCCAGCTTCGGCGACCTCAAATACGGGCCGGATTTCAAGCATTTCGACTACGTGAACCCGCAGGCGCCCAAGGGCGGCGCTCTGGCGATCCAGCTCAGGCAGGGGGTCGGCAACCAGAACTTCGACACCTTCAACACCCTCAACGTCTTCGTCCTGAAGGGAGACGGCGCTGCGGGGATGACCGCCACCTTCGACAGCCTCATGGCCGCCTCCGCGGACGAGCCCGACGCCATGTACGGCCTCGTGGCGCGGGCGGTGCGCATCTCCGACGACAGGCTGACCTACCGTTTCCTGCTGCGCCCGGAGGCACGGTTCCACGACGGCTCGCGCCTGACCTCCGGGGATGCGGCCTTCTCGCTCAACATCCTCAAGGAGAAGGGCCACCCCACCTTCAGGCTCCTCCTGACCCAGCTCGAGAGCGCCGAACCGGAAGGCGAGGACGTGCTCCTTGTCCGGCTTTCGCCCAAGCGCAGCCGCGACCTGCATCTGGTGATCGCCGGAATGCCGATCTTCTCGCAGGCCTGGTGGAAGGACCGCGATTTCGAGGCCTCCACCCTCGAGGCGCCCCTCGGCTCCGGCCCCTACAAGGTCGGCCATTTCGAGCAGGGACGCTTCATCGAGCTCGAGCGCGTTGCGGATTACTGGGCCAAGGATCTGCCGGTGAATGTCGGGCAGAACAATTTCGACCGGATCCGCTACGAGTATTTCCGTGACAGGATCGTCGCCTTCGAGGCCTTCAAGAACGGAACCCTGAACTTCAACGAGGAGTTCACGTCCCGCACTTGGGCCACCGGCTACGATTTCCCGGCCCTGCGGGAAGGACGCGTCAAGAAGGAGGAGATCCCCAACGACGCTCCGTCCCCCATCCAGGGCTGGTACTTCAACACCCGCCGGGAGGCCTTCAAGGACCCGCGGATCCGCGAGGCGATCGGGCTCGCGTTCGATTTCGAGTGGACCAACGTCAACATCATGTACGGGTCCTACCGGCGCCTGACGTCCTATTTCGAGAACTCCGACATGAAGGCGGCCGGTCCGCCCTCGCCGGAAGAGGTCGCGCTCCTCGAGCCGTTCCGGAAAGGGCTGCCTGCATCCGTCTTCGGCGAGCCCTATACACCCCCGACCTCAGACGGTTCGGGCCAGGACCGGCGCCTCCTGCGCCGCGCGGATGAATTGCTGCGCGAGGCGGGCTGCCGGCGCGAGGGCGGCGTGCTCAAGCTGCCGAACGGACAGCCCTTCACCATCGAGTTTCTCGACTTCCAGGCCGCTCTCCAGCCGCACACGCAGCCTTTCCAGGCCAATCTGAAGCGCCTGGGCATCAACGCCCAGTCCCGCATCGTCGACGCGGCCCAGTATCAGCGCCGGATAGAGGTTTACGACTTCGACATGGCCTCGCGTGCCCTGACCGGCTCCTCGACCCCGGGCGATTCGTTGCGGGTCGTCTACGGCTCGCAGGCGGGCCGCTCGCCAGGCTCCCAGAATATCGCGGGCATCGACGATCCGGCCGTGGACGCGCTCATCGACGTCATCGGATCGGCGAAGACGCGCCAGGAGCTGGTCACCGCCTGCCGCGCCCTCGACCGGGTCCTGCGCGCCGGCCATTACTGGGTGCCCATGTGGTTCAAACCCTCGGACTGGTTCGCCTATTGGGACATGTTCTCGCGGCCGGCCGTGAAGCCGAAGCTGAGCTCCGGCGCGCCCGGGACCTGGTGGTACGACGCCGAGAAGGCCCGGCGGATCGGGCGAGGCTGAGGCTTGCACGCAACGCGAAGCATAGCCGCCGTCAGGGGCGGGCCGCGCCTGATCCTGCGTCTCGAAGGCTTGGCGCTTTTTGCCCTCGCCACCATGGGATTTGGCCTGACCGGACTGTCCTGGTGGCTCTATGCGGCCCTGTTTCTCCTGCCCGATATCAGCTTCGCGGGCTATTGGGCGGGTCCTCGGAAGGGGGCTATCCTCTACAACGCGCTTCATTCTACCATTGCGCCGGCCATTCTTGCCGGATCGGGGCTGCTTGTCGCAAAGCCGCTCCTGCTGGGGCTGGCCGCCATCTGGGCGGCCCATATCGGATTCGACCGCATGTTAGGATATGGCTTGAAATACGCGTCTGCCTTCCATGATACTCATCTCGGCCGTATCGGCCGGCAGCGTGACGACGCCTGATGCTCGCCTATATCGCGCGCCGCATCCTCCTCATGATCCCGACCCTGCTCGGCATCATGCTGATCTCCTTCGTCATCGTGCAATTCGCGCCGGGCGGTCCGGTGGAGCGCATCATCGCGCAGCTTCAGGGCCAGGATACGGGCGCCACGTCGCGCATCTCAGGCGGGGGCGGCGATTTCTCGGGCGGCCAGAACGCCGGGGGCGGAGGCGGCGAATCCTCGTCCTCCCGCTATCGCGGCGCGCAGGGGCTCGATCCGCAATTCATCAAGCAGCTCGAAGTGCAGTTCGGCTTCGACAAGCCCGCCTCCGAGCGCTTCCTCAAGATGCTGTGGGATTATGCCCGCTTCGATTTCGGCAAGAGCTATTTCCGCGATATCTCGGTGCTCCAGCTCATCAAGGAGAAGCTGCCGGTCTCGGTCAGCCTCGGCCTGTGGATGACCCTGCTCTCCTACGCGATCTCGGTTCCGCTCGGCATCCGCAAGGCCGTGCGGGACGGCTCGGCCTTCGACATCTGGACCTCCGGAATCGTGATCGTCGGCTATGCGATTCCGGGATTCCTCTTCGCGATCCTGCTGATCGTCCTCTTCGCCGGCGGCTCGTTCTGGCAGATCTTTCCCTTGCGCGGCCTCACGTCGGAGAACTGGGAGCAGCTCTCTCTCGGCGGCAAGATCCTCGACTACTTCTGGCACATCACCCTTCCGATCATCGCCATGGGGCTTGGCGCCTTCGCAACCTCGACGCTCCTGACGAAGAACTCCTTCCTGGACGAGATCCGCAAGCAATACGTCCTGACCGCGCGGATGAAGGGCCTCTCGGAGCGCCAGGTGCTCTACGGCCACGTTTTCCGCAACGCCATGCTGATCGTGATCGCGGGCTTTCCGGGCGCGTTCATCAGCGCCTTCTTCGCAGGCGCGCTGCTGATCGAGACGATTTTCTCCCTCGACGGGCTGGGGCTCCTCTCCTTCGAGTCCATCGTCAACCGCGACTATCCGGTGGTCTTCGCGAACCTCTACATCTTCTCGCTTATGGGTCTTGCGGTGAACCTGATCTCGGATCTCACCTATACGTGGATCGACCCGCGCATCGATTTCGAGACGCGGGAGGTGTGAGATGAACGAGAACGTGCCCGTCGCCTCCCCGGCCACGAACGCGCCCCTGGCCCCTCCCCTGCCGCGGCAGGGCTTCATCCGCCTCTCGCCGCTGAACCGGCGGCGCTTCCAGAACTTCAAGGCGAACAAGCGCGGCTACTGGTCGTTCTGGATCTTCATGGTCCTTTTCGTTCTGAGCCTATTCGCGGAATTCATCGCCAACGACAGGCCCCTCCTCGTCTCCTACAAGGGCGAGCTGCTCTATCCGGTCTTCGTGGATTACCCGGAGGAGAAATTCGGCGGGTTCCTGGCGCAGACCGATTACCGCGATCCGGTCATCGCCAAGGAGATCGACGAGAACGGCTGGGCGATCTGGGCGCCGGTCCGCTTCTCCTACAACACCCACAACCTCGATCTTCCGGTGCCGGCTCCGGCGCCACCGACCTGGATGCTCACCGACGAGCAGTGCCGGCCCATTGCGGAGCGAAATGGCGGCACCGGATGCCGAGACATCGAGTGGAACTGGCTCGGCACGGACGACCAGGGCCGCGACGTGGTGGCGCGGCTGATCTACGGCTTTCGTATCTCGGTTCTGTTCGGCCTGATCCTCGCGGGCATCTCGTCCGTGATCGGCGTGCTCGCCGGTGCCGTCCAGGGCTATTTCGGCGGCTGGACCGACCTCCTGTTCCAGCGCTTCATCGAGATCTGGACCGCGATTCCGGCTCTCTACCTGCTCATCATCATCTCGGCGATCATCACGCCGAGCTTCTTCGTGCTACTCGGCATCCTGCTGCTCTTCTCCTGGGTCTCTCTCGTCGGTGTGGTGCGGGCCGAGTTCCTGCGGGCGCGGAACTTCGAATATGTGCGCGCCGCGCGGGCGCTGGGACTGTCCAACGTCACCATCATGTTCAAGCACCTTCTGCCCAACGCCATGGTGGCGACGCTGACCTTCCTGCCGTTCATCCTCAACGGCTCCATCACGACCCTCACGTCCCTGGACTTCCTCGGCTTCGGCCTGCCGCCCGGCTCGCCCTCGCTCGGCGAGATGCTCGCCCAGGGCAAGGCCAACCTCCAGGCGCCCTGGCTCGGCCTCACGGGCTTCTTCGTGATCGCCCTCATGCTCAGCCTGCTCATCTTCGTCGGCGAGGCCGTGCGCGACGCCTTCGATCCGCGGAAGACGTTCCAATGACAGAGCCGCTCCTCTCCGTTCAGGATCTCTCGGTCGCATTCCGTCAGGACGGGCGCGACATGGTCGCGGTCGACCGGGTCTCCTTCGACATCAAGGCGGGCGAGACGGTTGCGCTCGTGGGCGAATCCGGTTCCGGCAAATCGGTCTCGGCCCTGTCGATCCTCAAGCTCCTGCCCTACCCGTCCGCCTCCCATCCGTCGGGGCGTATCCTGTTCAAGGGACAGGACCTGCTCGCGTCCGACGAGGACGCCATGCGCCGGGTGCGCGGCGATGACATCACCATGGTGTTCCAGGAGCCGATGACCTCGCTCAACCCGCTCCACACCATCGAGCGGCAGGTCGGCGAGATCCTGAAGCTGCACCGGGGCCTGTCCGACAGGGCCGCCCGCGACCGCACCCTCGAGCTTCTCGCACTCGTCGGCATCCGCGACGCGGAGAGCCGCCTCGGCGCCTATCCGCACCAGCTTTCGGGCGGCCAGCGCCAGCGCGTGATGATCGCCATGAGCCTTGCCAACGAGCCCGACCTCCTGATCGCCGACGAGCCGACCACCGCCCTCGACGTGACCGTGCAGGCGCAGATCCTCAAGCTCCTTGCGGAGCTAAAAGGGCGGCTCAACATGGCGATGCTGTTCATCACCCACGATCTTGGCATCGTGCGCAAGGTGGCGGACCGGGTCTGCGTGATGCTCAAGGGCAAGATCGTCGAGCACGGGACGGTCGCGGAGGTCTTCGAGAACCCGCAGCATCCCTACACGCAGAAGCTCCTGGCCGCGGAGCCCAGGGGCCGCGCCAATCCTGTTCCGGCCAATGCCCCGACAGTGGTCGAGGCCGGGCCGATCAAGGTCTGGTTTCCCATCAAGCGCGGCTTCCTGCGCAAGACCGTGGGACACGTGAAGGCGGTGGACGGCGTCTCGGTGCGCGTCCGCCAGGGCGAGACGGTCGGCGTCGTCGGCGAATCCGGCTCGGGCAAGACGACGCTGGGCCTCGCCATCCTGCGCCTCGTCTCGTCGGAGGGGCCGGTCGTGTTCCTCGGCAACCGGATCGACGGCCTCGGCTCGCGGCAGGTCCGCCCCCTGCGCAAGGATCTTCAGGTCGTCTTCCAGGATCCCTACGGCTCCCTCTCGCCACGCATGTCGGTGGCCGAGATCGTCGAGGAGGGTCTTCTCGTCCAGGAGAGCGGCCTGTCCTATGCGGAGCGCCGCGCCGTGGTGGCGCGCGCGCTCAACGATGTCGGCATCGATCCCGCCACCATGGACCGTTACCCGCACGAATTCTCGGGCGGCCAGCGCCAGCGCATCGCGATTGCGCGCGCCATGGCGCTGGAGCCCCGCTTCATCATGCTCGACGAGCCGACTTCGGCCCTCGACATGTCGGTCCAGGCGCAGATCGTCGAATTGCTGCGCGATCTCCAGAAACGGCGCAACCTCGCCTATATGTTCATCAGCCACGACCTCAAGGTGGTGCGGGCGCTCGCGAACCACGTCATCGTCATGCAGAACGGCAAGGTCGTCGAGGAAGGCCCGGCCGAGACGATCTTCGCCAAGCCACAGACGGATTACACCCGCGCCCTCTTTGCCGCGGCCTTCAACCTGGAAGCGGACACTCTCAACGCCGTTCGCGAGTGAAGCACATGAGCGCGCATCACCCTTCCGCCGGCCACGCCCATCACGGCCACAGCCATGCCCACGGCGTGGAGCATGGCCGCGCCTTCCTCATCGGCATCGTGCTCAATCTCGGCTTCGTGGGCATCGAGGCGCTCTACGGGTTCCTGGCGGATTCCATGGCTCTCCTGTCGGATGCGGGCCATAACCTGAGCGACGTGCTCGGCCTCGCCATCGCATGGGGCGCGGCCCTGCTCGCCAGGCGCCGCCGGTCAGAGCGCTTCACCTACGGCCTGCGTTCCAGCTCCATTCTGGCTGCGCTCTTCAACGCGCTCCTGCTGCTGATCGCCGTGGGCGGCATCGCGTGGGAATCCATCCAGCGCCTGATCACGCCCACGCCCGTGGCCGCCGGCACCGTCATGGTGGTCGCGGGCGTCGGCATCCTGGTGAACGGCTTCACGGCCTTCCTCTTCATGAGCGGCAGCAAGGGCGATCTCAACATCCGCGGCGCCTTCCTGCACATGGTCGCGGATGCGGCCGTCTCGCTCGGCGTCGTGCTCGCGGGTGCCGTCATCCTCTGGACGGGAGCGAGCTGGATCGACCCCGTCATCAGCCTCGTCATCGCGGTGGTCATCCTCTGGACGACCTGGGACCTTTTGCGCCAGTCGCTTACACTTTCCCTCCAAGGCGTGCCGAGCGGGATCTCGGTGCCCGAGGTGCGCAAGGCGCTGGAAGCCCTGCCGGGCGTCGCCCGCGTCCATCACCTGCATGTCTGGGCCATGAGCACGACCGAGACGGCCCTGACCGTCCATCTGGTCATGCCCGGCGGACATCCGGGAGACCGTTTCCTCGCGGATGCTCAGCGGGAGCTGAAACGGCGCTTCCATATCGGGCACGCGACCCTGCAGATCGAAATCAAGGCGCCGGAAGGCCACCTTCACGACGCCGAATGCCCGCTCGACAGGTACGGCCACGACCATGAGGACCATGATCATGACGATCATGACCACGAGCCTCACGATCACCGGCACGATCACGGCGGGCATCGCCACTGAGACCGCCGCCGCATCAAGATTGAAGACATAACCCCTTACGTTTCTTGGATTGAAGGTTTCCCCCATGCCACGTGCTCTTGTCATCGTGCTCGATTCCGTCGGCATCGGCGGCGCGGAGGATGCGCGCGCCTATGGCGACGAAGGCGCCGATACGGTCGGGCATATCGCCGAGGCCTGCGCGGCCGGGAACGGCGACCGTTCCGGCCTGCGCCAGGGCCCATTGAACCTGCCGCATCTCACCGCGCTCGGCCTCGGCCTCGCCTGCGAGGCCTCGACCGGGCGGATGCCGCCGAACCTCGCGCCGCAAGGACCCGCGAAGGGAGCCTGGGGTTATGGGGTCGAGACCTCGAAGGGCAAGGACACGCCCTCCGGGCATTGGGAGATCGCGGGCGTGCCGGTGGATTTCGACTGGGGCTATTTCCCCGACACGCAGCCGAGCTTTCCCAAGGAACTGACCGACGCCATCGTGGCGCAGGGCCGGCTTCCCGGCATCCTCGGCGACAAGCACGCCTCCGGCACGGCGATCATCGACGAATACGGCGCCGAGCACATGCGGACCGGAAAGCCGATCTGCTACACCTCCGTCGACAGCGTGCTGCAGATCGCCGCGCACGAGGAGAGCTTCGGTCTCGAGCGGCTCTACGACCTGTGCGGGATCGTGCGCAAGCTCTGCGACCCGTATCGCATCGGGCGCGTCATCGCCCGCCCCTTCGTCGGCAATGCCGAGACGGGGTTCAAGCGCACGGGCAACCGCAAGGATTTCGCGACGCCGCCGCCCTCGGAGACCATTCTCGACACCCTGTCGAAGGCCGGCCGCACCGTCGTGACTGTCGGCAAGATCGGAGACATCTTCGCCCATCGCAACACGGGCGAGGAGATCAAGCCGCACGGCAACGATGCCTGCCTCTCGGCCGCGATCGATGCCCTGAAGCACCTGCCGGAGGGCGGTTTCGTCTTCGCCAACCTGGTCGATTTCGACAGCGAGTTCGGCCACCGCCGCGACATCCCGGGCTATGCGGCCGCCCTCGAGGCCTTCGACCGGCGTGTGCCGGAGATCGCCGCGATCCTGCGCGAGGGCGACCTCGTGGTGGTGACGGCCGACCACGGCAACGACCCCTCCTGGCGCGGCACCGACCACACCCGGGAGCACACGCCGATCCTCTGCTTCGGGCCGGACGTGAAGGCCGGCCCCATCGGCCGGCGCAAGAGCTTCGCCGATATCGGCGCCAGCGTTCTGACCCATCTGGGCGTGAGCCATCTCGGGCGAGGCGATTCCTGGGTCTGAGCCCGGGAATCCGGCCGGGCGGAGGGCCTAGAGGGGCGACGATCTCGGCCATTGACGCCCTCGTTACTTTGGATCAGTCTTCCATAGATCGTAAGGAGGCTCTCCTGGCGATCCTGTGAGCGGTCATTGGGGAGTCTTCCCGTTCTCGCGTGGAAGAAGGTCACATGAACTCGCCCAACCGTTCGACCCATATCCGGCTGACATCCCATCCCGAGCCGAATGCGGCCACCCTCCGCCGTCCCATCCGGTGGGGCGCTGCCGATCCGCGGGAACGAGGACCGATCATCGCCTCCGTGACCAACCCGGCCGACCGCAACGTGATCGGCGCCCATGGCGGGTCCTATTCCCTCTACCGGGCCCTGGCGATCTCCGCGCGCGCACTCAACCCGCTCGCCCGCCCCGACCTGCACAATACCCATCCGACCGCCGAGATCGGTCCCTTTCCGCAATGGTCCGAGCCGGGCCGGATCGTCTCCCTCGACCCCTGGGGCCATCTGGTGGGCCAGGTCTTCCGGGAGGAGATTGCCGGCGGCGTCGATATTCGGCCGACCATCGCGATCACCAAGGCGCGGCTCAACATGCCCGAGATCCTCGCCGCCATGGGGGCGAAGCGGCTGGAGGCGGATGGCGGCGTGCTCCATGGCTCCGGCGACATCTCGGTCACCAAGATCGCGGTCGATCCGGTCTGGTACCTGCCCGGCATCGCCGAGCGGTTCGGCTGCTCCGAGGGGGAGTTGCGCCGCACGCTCTTCGAGCAGACCGGCGGCATGTTCCCCGAGCTGGTGACGCGGCCCGACATGAGCGTCTTCCTGCCGCCCATCGGCAACACCACCGTCTATGTGATCGGCGACGTGGCGGGTCTCGGCGATCCCAAGCGCCGGATCGCCTGCCGGGTTCACGATGAATGCAATGGGTCCGACGTGTTCGGCTCCGACATCTGCACGTGCCGCCCCTATCTCGTCCACGGGATCGAGGAAGCCGTGCGCGAGGCGCAGAGCGGCGGCATCGGCGTCATCGCCTATAACCGCAAGGAAGGAAGAGCGCTCGGCGAGGTGACGAAGTTCCTCGTTTACAATGCGCGCAAGCGGCAGGAGGGCGGTGATTCCGCCGCCACCTATTTCGAGCGCACCGAATGCGTGGCCGGCGTTCAGGATGCACGGTTCCAGCAGCTCATGCCCGACGTGCTCCACTGGCTCGGCATCCGCCGCATCGACCGGCTGATGTCCATGTCGAACATGAAGTACGACGCGATCACGGGCTCCGGCATCGAAGTCGGGGAACGTGTGCCGATCCCGCCGGAGCTGGTGCCTCCCGACGCGCAGGTGGAGCTCGAGGCGAAGAAGGCCGCGGGCTATTACACGCCCGACGGCGCGCCTGACGCGTCGTCCCTCACCCACGTCAAGGGGCGCGATCTTGAGCGCTTCTGAGGCCGCGCCCGCACGCCGGTTTTAACCTTTCTCCCAATCGGCCCGGCGGCCCGCCACCGCCGGGTCCCTGTTTGTGCTATCGCTCTCACATCTCAAGGACAGCATCGGAGCCCTGCGTGACGGATCAGCCGCCATTGTCCCCCGAAACGAAAGCCGCCCTGAGCCTCCTGAACGCGGCCGCGGTGCGGGAGCGCTCGCATCAGCTCCTGGAGCAGGGCCTCGCGGACCGGCTCATGCATTTCACCGTCCATCCGGAACGGCTCGAGGCCTGCGCGGACGCGGTGGTGGCGACGATCCGCCAGGCCTATCCGTCCGTCGACATCCCGTTCCATGCCCGCTGGCGGCATTTCTCGGCGGGCGGCCACGAGCGCTGGGGCGCGGTGATGCACGGCGCTCCCTGGACGGATGCGGGGCAGATGGCCCGCGCGGCCTTCGACCTCGCCATCGTGTCCGTCCTGCTCGACGCGGGCGCCGGCCCGCAATGGCGCTACGAGGAGGGCCGCACGGGCGAAACCTTCGTCCGCTCCGAGGGGCTTGCGGTGGCGAGCTTCGACATGTTCGTGAGCGGGGCCTTCTCGAGCCGGGCCGAGGACCCGTTCCGGGTCGACGCGGACGTGCTCCTCACCCTCACGGCCGAGGACCTGACCCACGGCTTCCAGGTCTCTCCGGACAATCCGCTGGTTGGCCTCGACGGGCGCGCCGCGCTCCTCAACCGTCTCGGACGGACCGTCGCGACCAATCCGGACATCTTCGGCCAGCACGACGACCCGCGCCCGGGCGGTCTGTTCGACGTGATCGCGGCGGGCGCCGACCCGGAGGGACGCATTCGGGCCCCGGCCATCCTGGAGGCGATCCTGACCTATCTCGGCCCCATCTGGCCGGCCCGGATCGTGCTGGGCGGGATCGACCTGGGCGACACCTGGCGCCACCCGCTGGTGGATGCGCCGGACGCCACGAAGGGCCTGATCCCGTTCCACAAACTGTCCCAGTGGCTGAGCTATTCCCTCATCGAGCCGCTGGAATGGGCCGGCTACACGGTGGTGGAGATCGACGGGCTGACCGGCCTGCCGGAATACCGCAACGGCGGTCTCTTCCTCGACACGGGCGTGATCGCCCTCAAGGACCCCGCAGAGGCCGCCGATGCCCATACGGTCGATTCGACCCTCGTAGTGGAATGGCGCGCGCTCACGGTCGCGCTTCTCGACCGGATTGCCGAACCCGTCCGCCGGACGCTAGGGTTGGCGCCGGAGAGCTTCCCGCTCGCGAAGGTGCTGGAAGGCGGCACCTGGGCGACGGGCCGCAGATTGGCTAAGGAACGCCGCGGCGACGGTTCGCCCCCTTTGACCATCATCAGCGACGGGACGGTGTTTTAGATGAATCAGCACAAGACGATCAAAGGCTTACACAGCATGCAGGGCGTCACCGTGGTCGACCATCCGCTGGTGCAGCACAAGCTGACCCTCATGCGGGACAAGGAGCGCTCGACGAAGGGCTTCCGCCAGCTCCTCAACGAGATCGGGATGCTGCTCTGCTACGAGGTGACCCGCGACCTGCCGGTGGAGCGCATCGAGATCGAGACGCCGCTCACCACCATGGAAGGCGTGCAGATCGCCGGCAAGAAACTCGTCTTCGCGCCCATCCTGCGCGCGGGTGTTGGCTTCCTCGACGGGATGCTGACCCTCGTGCCCGCCGCCCGCGTGGCGCATATCGGCCTCTATCGTGATCCGGAATCGCTCCAGGCCGTCGAATATTACTTCAAGGCTCCGTCCGATCTCGCGGACCGCATGGTCCTCGTGCTCGATCCCATGCTGGCGACGGCCAATTCGGCGGTTGCGGCCATCGACCGCCTGAAGGAGCGCGGCGCGAAGGATCTGCGTTTCGTCTGTCTGCTGGCGGCGCCCGAGGGCATCGAGAAGCTGCGCGGCGCGCATCCAGACGTTCATATCTGGACCGCCTCCATCGACGAGCGCCTGAACGACCACGGCTACATCGTTCCAGGCCTCGGCGACGCGGGCGACCGGATGTACGGAACGCGCTGAGCCTCCCCTCTCGGGACCGATCTCCATCAACCCACGGGAGCACGCCTTGCGCTTCATCGTCGCCGATTGGGGTACGACCCGCTTCCGCGCCTATCTCGTGGAGAACGAGACGATCCTCGATACGGTCTCGTCGGAGGAAGGCGTGTCCGCCCTCGAGGCCGGTCAGCACCAGGAGGTCTTCGCCAAGCATTGCGGACACTGGCTCCAGGCGGAGCCCCAGGCGCCGGTTCTTCTGGTCGGCATGGTCGGAAGCCGCGAGGGCTGGGTCGAGGCGCCTTATGCGCATTGCCCGGCAGGGCCTGCGGAGATCGCTGCCGCCATGATCGGCGTCGATCTCGGCAACGGCCGCCGGGGGCATATCGTGCCGGGCCTGTTCTGCGAGCCGGCCCCGGGCGCCGCCGACGTGATGCGGGGCGAGGAGACGCTGGCCCTCGGCTCCGGCGTCACGGACGGAATTGTCTGCGCGGCCGGGACGCACCCGAAATGGATCGTCATGAAGGAAGGCCGGCTCGAGCGCTTCGCCACCTCCATGACGGGCGAGATGTATGCCCTCCTGCGCGAGCATTCGATGATCGGCCGTCCGGCCACCGAACCCGAGGACCCGCGTGGGTTCGATCTCGGCCTTGATGCGGCCGAGCGCAACAACCCCGCGAAGGGCAGGCCCATGGGCCTCCTCCACCTGCTTTTCGAGGCACGGGCCGCCGTCGTTTCGGGACGGATGAAGACGGACCTGCTCGGCCCTTACCTGTCCGGTCTTCTCACGGGAGACGAGATCAACAGCGCTCTCTCGTCCTTCCCGGACCTGGAGACGGTGACGATCCTGGCCGATTCCCGCCGGGCGGAGCTCTATGCCCGCGCCCTCGCTCGCCATGGGGTCACGGTTTCGGCCAAACCGTCCCGCGATGCCCTGATCGCCGGCTTGGCGCGGATCGTCCGCCACGTGCCGCCCCTGTAACGCGAGCCCTGCCCCGGACGCATGGCCCTGGGGCGGGACATGAGCGCCCGGCCGCTCTTTGTGATGGAAACCGAGCGGCAGGCGCATACAATCCGGCCCAGCTATTTCATGAGTCTTCCTCCTTCCCGAGTTCCTCCCATGCTTCATCCCCTGCTCGCCGCCACCGACGCTGCGTCCCTGCCGATCTGGCTCGTGAACGACAAGACCTGGCCCGAGATCGCCGCGACACTGCCCGCCCAAGCCCAGGCCTTTGCAAAGGCTCAGGCTTTCGAGGCCAAGGCCGGCAGCCACTGCCTCCTCCCCGATCAGGAGGGCAAGCTTCTCGGAGTAGTCTTCGGCCTCGATGCCTCGGACGCGAAGCGGGCCGATCCCTTCCTGCCCGGCAAGCTCGCAACGCTCCTCCCGGAAGGCACCTACCGGTTCGAGACGGCGGCGCCGAACCCGACCCTGGCGACCCTGGCCTGGCTTCTGGGCACCTATTCGTTCGACCGCTACCGCAAGCGGACCGAGAAGACAGTGCGCCTCGTCCTGCCGAGCGGCGTCGACGGCGAGGAGGTGTCGCGGATCGCCGAGGCGGTCGTGACGAGCCGCGACCTCGTCAACACGCCGACCAGCGATCTCGGCCCCGACGGGATCGAGGCGGCGGCGCGCAAGCTCGCCGACAAGCATGGGGCCGCCCTCAAGTGCATCGTGGGCGACGACCTGCTGGCCCAGAACTTTCCGATGATCCACGCGGTCGGGCGCGCCTCGGCGACCCCGCCGCGCCTCATCGACCTGACCTGGGGCAAGGCCGATGCGCCGCGGATCACCCTCGTGGGCAAGGGCGTCGCCTTCGATACGGGCGGCCTCGACATCAAGCCCGCCGCCTCCATGCTGATGATGCGCAAGGACATGGGCGGTTCCGCGGCCGCGCTGGCGCTTGCCGACATGATCATGGGCGCCGGGCTTCCGGTGCGCCTGCGGCTGCTGATCCCCGCCGTGGAGAACTCCATCTCGGCCAATGCCTTCCGGCCGGGCGACATCCTCCACAGCCGCAAGGGGCTGACCGTCGAGATCGGCAACACGGATGCGGAAGGCCGGCTGATCCTCGCCGATGCGCTCGCCCTCGCGGACGAGGAGAATCCGGACCTGGTGGTGGATTTCGCGACGCTCACGGGCGCGGCCCGCGTGGCGCTCGGCCCCGAGCTGCCGCCCTTCTACACGGCGGACGAGGACCTTGCGGCCGAGATCGCCCAGGAAAGCCTCGCGGTGAACGATCCGGTCTGGCGCATGCCGCTCTGGCACCCTTACCAGAGCCAGCTCGATTCCAAATACGCGGACGTGAACAACACGGGCGGCCCGATGGCTGGCTCGGTCACGGCGGCCCTGTTCCTGAGCCGCTTCGTGTCCGCCGCCAAGGCCTGGGTGCATTTCGACATCTTCGCCTGGAACAACGCGACCCGCCCGGGCCGCCCCGAGGGCGGCGAGGTTCAGGCGGCGCGCCTGATGTATGCGCTCCTCAAGAAGCGCTACGGTTCCTAAAGCATAAGCGCAGACGCCCATTGCGCCCCCGGTTTCGAGGTCGAATAATTCGGCTCCGAAACGAAGGGTGGCGTCATGGCCGTCGCGTTGCGCGCATTCCAGTCCCTCAAGCTCTGGCACGACGTTCATCTCGACCTCGTGCATGAAGGAAACGACCTGTCGGCACGGCAGGTCGCCATCCTGCTGACCATCTACCTGGAGCCGCCGCCGCACACCGTCCGCGGCCTCGCCCGGAAGCTCGGCGTGACCAAGCCGGTCATCACCCGGGCTCTCGACACCATGGGCAAGCTCGACCTCGTCTCCCGGCGCCGGGACGAGACCGACCGTCGCAACGTCGTCATTCAGCGCACGGTCGCTGGCGCTCTGGCGGTGGAGCGGCTAGGAGACATCATCTCGGCCCGTGCCAAGGAGCTGCCCCCATGACCTTCGACCGCCGCATCACGCCCGTCCGGGCCGATCTCGCCGACGAGAAGCTGCGCGGGCAGGTGGAAGCGGAGCGGTTCTCCGCCGGGACGCTCCGGCGCGTGCTCACGGCCGCCACGCCCCTCCACCGCCACCCCTCGTCCGAGGCCCCGGTCGATACGCAGGCGCTCTGGGGCGAGGCCGTGACGGTCTATGACGAGCATGAAGGCTGGGCCTGGGTGCAGCTCCACGACGACGGCTATGTGGGATATCTCCGCAGCGACGATCTCGGCGCGCCGGGCGCGGAGCCGACCCACCGGGTCGCCGTCCTGCGCACCTTCGTCTATCCGGGTCCCAACCTGAAGCTGCCGCATAGCGGCTGGCTCACCCTGAATTCCAAGGTCGCCGTGACCGGCCGCGAGGGCGATTACGCGCGCCTTGCGACCGGCGGCTTCGTCTATGCCCCTCACCTCTCAGCGCTCGGGGCCTGGGAGAGCGACTATGTGGCGGTCGCGGAGCGTTTCCTCCACACGCCCTATCTGTGGGGTGGCAAGACCAGCCTGGGCCTCGACTGCTCGGGTCTCGCCCAGACGGCCCTGAACGCGGCCGGCATCGCGGCGCCCCGCGACAGCGACATGCAGGAGGAGCGCCTGGGAACGCCCGTTCCGGTCACGCCCGGCCTCGACGGCCTTCGGCGGGGCGATTTGGTGTTCTGGAAGGGGCATGTGGGGCTGATGGTGGACGCCACGCACCTCATCCATGCCACCGGCTACACGATGCAGGTCCTCGTCGAGCCTCTGGCGGTCGCGGAGGAGCGCATCCGCCTCACGAGCTACGGCCCGATCAGTTCGATCAAGCGCCTGCCGTCCCTGGGCGGATAAACCAGTTCTCTAGTACCCGCGCACCCGGTCGACCAGGGTCTCGAACGGCTCGCCCGCCTCGTGCCGGCGGATCTGCTTCGCAATGTAGCGCGCCGTCGCGTCAGGGTCGCTCACAGCGGAATTGTGCGGCGTCACGGTCACGCGGGGATGGGTCCAGAGCCGGGAATCCTGCGGCAGGGGTTCCACCTCGAACACGTCGAGGGTCGCGGCCTTCAGGGTGCCGTCGTCGAGGGCAGCCAGGATGTCCGCCTCGACCTGGAGCTTGCCCCGTCCCGTATTGATGAGGACCGGCCCGCCGAGCCGCCCGTCCCGGGCGAGCTTCGCGAAGAGGGACGCGTTGAGGATCCCCCGGGTCTCGGGCGTGAGCGGCAGGAGGCTCACGAGAATGTCCGTACGGGCGAGGAAGCGTTCGAGCCCGTCATCGCCGGAATACACCTCGAACCCTTCCACGGATTTCGGCGTGCGGCTCCAGCCGGCCACGTCGAAGCCCATCATCTTGAGCTTGCGGGCCGCATCCTGGCCCAGGACGCCGAAGCCCATGACGCCGACCCGGACATCGCCGGCGATCGGCGGCGTATTCTCGTTGTCCCAGGTCCGGGCGCGCTGGGCGGCATCGTAGCGGCGCTGGTCGCGCAGATGCATGAGGCAATGCATCACCACGTATTCGCTCATGCGATGGGTGAGATCGTCCTGCGACACCCGCACGATCGGCACGTCCGGCAGATCGGGATAGCCCATCAGGTGATCGACCCCGGCCCCGAGGGAAAAGATGGCCTCGAGCGTCGGCAGGTCCGACAGGCTGCCGGGCTTCGGCCCCCAGGTAGCGACGTAGCGCACCCGGGAACGGTCGAAACCCTCGCCGAGCACGACGACCGGATGTTCGGGCAGGTAGAGCTTGAACCGCTCGACCCAGGGCTGCGGGTCCCAGGTGACGGCGACGAGAAGGGTCACGCTTTCGCTCCGATCCGTTCGAGGACGAGGGGACTCGGGCGAACCGCGCCCTCGCCGACCATATAGGCCGCGCGGACGGCGCGCTCGGCAGCCTCCGCGGCCGCTTCGCTGCGGGCATGAACCATGGCGAGCGGATGGTCGCGGCCGACCGCCGCGCCGACCGGCGCAAGATCCGTGAGGCCGACCGCATGGTCGATGGAATCCTGCGGTCGGGTGCGCCCGCCGCCCAGGGCGACGACGGCCACGCCGACATCGCGGGTCGCGATTCGCTGCACGATGCCCTCGCGCTCCGCATGGATGGGACGAACCACCGGAGCGGCCGCGAGGTGGCGGCCGGGGTTTTCCAGGAAGTCCGCCGGCCCGCCGAGCGCCACCACCATGCGCTGGAAGATTTCCGCCGCCTTGCCGGACGAAACGGCCGTCTCGATCCGGGAGCGCGCCTCGTCCGTGCCGGCCGCAAGCCGGCCGAGCACCAGCATCTCGGCGCAGAGCGCGACATTCACCTCGTGGAAACGCGGCTCGCGGCGGCGGCCGGTCAGATAATCGGCGATATAGGCCACCTCGACCACGTTCCCGGCCGCGGAGGCGAGCGGCTCGTTCATATCGGTGAGCAGAGCGCTCGTGGGCAGGCCGGCGCCGTTCGCGACGAGAACGAGACTCTCGGCAAGGGCGCGCGCATCGGCCGGATTGTCCATGAAGGCGCCGGAGCCGAACTTCACGTCCATGACAAGGCCGTGGAGGCCCGCGGCCAGCTTCTTCGACAGGATCGAGGCGGTGATCAGGTCGATGGATTCCACCGTCGCGGTCACGTCGCGGATGGCGTAGAGCCGCTTGTCGGCAGGCGCGAGATCCGCCGTCTGGCCGATCACGGCGCAACCCACCTCGCGCGTGACACGCCGGAAGGTCTCGATGTCCGGCTGGGTCACGTAGCCGGGGATCGAGTCGAACTTGTCGAGGGTGCCGCCCGTATGGCCGAGGCCGCGGCCCGAAATCATCGGCACGTAGCCGCCGCAGGCCGCAACCGCGGGCGCCAAGGCGAGGCTTATGGTGTCGCCCACGCCGCCCGTCGAGTGCTTGTCGAGGACCGGCCCGGGCAGGTCCCAGGTCAGCACCTCGCCGGATTGCGTCATGGCGCGCGTAAGCGCCACGCGCTCCTTCACCGAGAGACCGCGGAAGAACACCGCCATGGCGAACGAGGCCGCCTGCCCCTCCGAGACGCGTCCTTCCGTGAGGCCCGCGATGAAGGCGTGGATCTGCTCGGCATCGAGGGTGCCCCCGTCGCGCTTGCGGCGGATGATTTCCTGCGGCAGGAGCGTCATCTCAATAGGCTCCGACGGCGGTGCTGCCCGCTCGCCCTTCGATGGCGGCGATCAGGGCCTCGAAGACGCTGCTGGCGCCGATGCGGAAGGTCCTGGGTGTCGCCCAGTCCGGTCCCATGATGCGGTCCGCAAGGCCGAGATAGATCCCCGCATCCGCCACCGTCCGAATGCCGCCCGAAGGCTTCAGGCCGACCGGGCGTCCGGACGCCTTGATGGCGTTGAGCATGATCTCGGCGGCCTCCGGCGTGGCGGAGACCGGCGTCTTGCCCGTCGAGGTCTTGATGAAATCCGCTCCCGCGTCGATGGCGAGGCGGCTCGCGGCCTCGATGAGGGCCGGCTCGGTCAGCATGCCGGTCTCGAGGATCACCTTGAGGGACCGGCCCTGGTCGACGACCTCGCGCACCGCCTCGACCATCTCGGACGCAACCGCCATGTCACCGCGGCGGAGCGCCTCGTAGGGCAGGACCAGGTCGATCTCGTTGGCGCCGTCGCTCAGGGCTTCGCGCACATCGTCCGTGACCCGTTCCACGTCCTCGCCGCCGGCCGGAAAGTTGACCACCGTCGCGATGCGCACGGGCGAGCCCCGCAGCGCCTCCCGCGCCCGGACCACGAATTGCGGCCAGACGCAGACGGCCGCCACGGGACCGCGGGGATCCTGGGCCCTGGCGCAGAGGGCGTCGATCGCCTGGTCCGTGCAGGTATCCGTCAGGTCCGTCAGATCGAGGCAGCGCAGGGCGCGCTGGGCGAGACTGGCATCAGACATCGGAAAGCTCCGCGACGAAGGCGCGTACGAGACGCTTGAATCGGTCGGCGGCCTCTGCCGCCGTATCCTTGGTTTCCTGATGGGAGGGGGAAGCCCCCTCGATCCCGGCCGCCAGGTTGGTGACGACCGAGACGGCCGCGACCTTCAGGCCGTAATAACGCGCGAGGATCACCTCCGGCACCGTCGACATGCCGACGAGATCGCCGCCGAGCGTCTGGACCATGCGGATCTCCGCGGGCGTCTCGAAGCTCGGGCCCGAGAGCCAGGCATAAACGCCCTCGGGCAGCGTGATCCCGGTCTTTTCCGCCGCGCGACGGAGCGCGGCGCGCAGACCCTCGTCATAGGCGCCCGTCAGGGAGACGAAGCGGCTCTCAGTATGGTCGCGCAAGAGCGGATTGGCGCCAGAGAGGTTCAGATGGTCGTTGATGGCCACGAGGCTGCCGGGGCGGATCTGCGCCCTCACGGAGCCTGCCGCATTGGTCAGGACAAGGGTCGGAATCCCGAGTTCCTTCACGAGAGCGACCGGCACGCGCATGGCACCCGCATCGCCGGTCTCGTAGTAATGCGCCCGCCCCTGGAACAGGAGGACGCGCTTCCCCCCCAGCCGGCCGGCCACGAGGCGTCCTGCATGGCCGGACACGCCGCTTCTCGGAAAATGGGGAATGTCCGCATAGGCGAGGCTCACGGCCTCGTCCAACTCGTCCACGAGGGTGCCGAGGCCCGTGCCGAGGACGATGGCCGCGTCGAAGGCGCCTTCAATGCCGTTGGCGCGCACGAACGCGACGGCTTCCTGAACGTTCGAATGAATCATGATTCCTACCGAATGCCCAGGTTGTCGGGCCCGAACGAGAACGGCAACAGCGCATCCAGGGTGAAGCTTTCGCGGATTCCGTCCGGTCCCGCAACATGGATGGGCGTATCGGGCTGCGCGAATTCTCGAATGCGCTGGCGGCACCCGCCGCAGGGGGTGACGAGGTTTTCCCCCTCGCCCATGACCACGATGGCGACGATCCGGCTCTCGCCGGCCGCGATCATGGCCGAGATGGCGCCCGCCTCCGCGCAGCTTCCGACAGGATAGGCCGCGTTCTCGACATTGCAGCCGGAAAAGACCCGGCCGTCGGGGGTCGCGATGGCGGCGCCCACCTTGAAGCCCGAATAGGGCGCATAGGCGCGCTCCTGGATGGCCCTAGCGGCGGAAAAGAGCTCGTCGAGCGACACCATGTCAGCGCTCCTTGACATAAGGGATACCCGAGGCGCGCGGCGGGATGGCGGTCCCGATGACGCCCGCCAGGAGGATCACGGTCATCAGATAAGGCAGCGCCTGGATGGCCTGCACCGGCACCTCGCCGATTCCCGGCAGCGCAATGCCCTGCAGGCGGATCGAGATGGCGTCGAGGAGCCCGAACAGGAAGCAGGCCCCGAGCGCGGGCCAGGCCCGCCACTTGGCGAAAATCAAGGCCGCAAGCGCGATGAAGCCCTTGCCGGCGGTCATGTTCGGCAGGAACCCGGCCGACTGGCCGACCGAGAGATAGGTGCCCGCCACCCCGCACAGCACGCCCGCGATGGCGACGGCGGTGTAGCGCAGCCCCGCGACCGAGATGCCGGCCGTGTCCACGGCTGCCGGATTCTCGCCGACGGCGCGCAGGCGCAGGCCGAAGCGCGTGCGGCCGAGCACGAACCAAGTCACCGGCACGGCCAGGAGCGCGATATAGACAAGGGCGGAATGGCCGAAGAGCAGCTCGTCGAAGCGCTGGTCGCCTTCGAGGGGCGGCGTGCGGCCGCCCTGTCCGTACCAGGCATTGCCGACGATGGCCGTGAGGCCTGCGGCCAGCATGTTGATGGCGACGCCGGAAACGATCTGGTTGCCGCGCTGGCTGATGGCCGCAAAGCCATGGATGAGTGCGAATACGACCGATGCGCCGATCCCGGCCACAAGGCCGATCCAGGCGGAGCCGGACGCATAGGAGGCCGCCGCGGCCGCGAAGGCCGCCACGAGCATCTTGCCCTCGAGCCCGATATCCACGACGCCCGATTTCTCCGACCACAGGCCCGCAAGGCACGCGGCGAGGAGCGGGATCGAGAGCCGGAGACCGGAATCGAACAGGGTGACGAGATCGGCAGGATTCATGATGCTGCCCCC
>Ga0065721_10048955_pt1 | contig 57096 bp, 56 predicted proteins | sample Mesricmetagenome_FD_59108 | JGI IMG/M metagenome (GOLD analysis project Ga0065721, IMG submission 59108) | Mesophilic microbial community from rice straw/compost enrichment Sample: eDNA_1 v2 (version 2) | ecosystem: Engineered > Solid waste > Grass > Composting > Bioreactor | place: USA: Davis... | reverse complement strand
GAGCCGCTCCACCCATGCGCGGGTCCTCCTCGCGGCCGAGAACCTCACGGTGCGCCGGCCGGATGGCGGGATCCTGTTCACGATCCCGAAGCTTGAGGTGGCGCAGGGGGATCGCATCGTGGTGCTCGGCCGCAACGGAGTCGGCAAGTCGCAGCTCGTGCGCCTGCTGAACGGGGCCGTGCGCGATCCGGACGCGCATCCCGGCATCCGCGTCAGCCCGAGCGCGATCCTCGGCTACACGGACCAGGACCTATCGCAGATCCCGCCGCGGGAGACGCCGCTCGGCTTCATCCTGTCGGCCTTCCGGCTGGGCGACCGGCAGAGCAAGGCACTGCTCGCCGGCGCAGGCTTCGCCATCGAGCAGCAGCAACGGCCGATCGGCACGCTCTCGCCCGGCCAGAAGGCCCGCCTCGGCCTCCTGGCCTTACGCCTGACGGAGCCGAACCTCTACCTCATGGACGAGCCCACCAACCACGTGGACGTTCCCGGTCGCGAGGCCCTCGAAGCCGAGATCCTCGCGACCGATGCCACCGGCATCCTGGTCTCGCACGACCGCCGCTTCATCGAGACGATCGGCACACGCTTCCTGCTTGTCGATGGCAGGAAGGTGCGGGAGATCGAAACGCCGGAGATCTTCTATGCGGCTTTGAGGGCCGGGTAGGGGGTGGGGAGGGAGAGCAGCGCGGCGCTTCCCGCGTCATTCCGGGGCGCCGAAGGCGAGCCCGGAACCCATAAACACCAGCATCTGAGAATCATAAGCCATGGGAGCCGCTGCACTCCATCCTGCACCGTCAGCGGTTATGGGTTCCGGGCCCGGCCAAAGGCCGTCCCGGAATGACGGGGAGGGTTTGGGAAGCCCGGCTTCGCCTCAGCGCCCGCTCTGCCGCAGGGCGGCGTCGATCTTCTTGTCCGTGTTGTACTGGCCGAGCGCATAGACCGCCCAGAAGGCTGCCGGCAGCCAGCCGATGAGGGTGACCTGCAGGATGAGGCAGATCAGCCCGGCGAAGGGCCGACCGATGGTGAAGAAGGTCAGCCAGGGGAGGAGCAGGGCAATCAGGAGGCGCATGCGCAGTCGGCCTTTCGTTGAAGCACGGCCTGAAGATAGGAACGGCCCCGCTCCGTTGCAAAGCTGAGGTCTGCCTCTCAGCCGACGATGGCGATGCGCGTGGCCGGCCCAATGCGCTCCAGGAGGCGGCGGATCGCCTGAGGCGGGACCGCGACGCAGCCCTCGGTGGGCGTGAAGCCCGGGCGGGCGAGGTGGAGGAAGATGGCGCTGCCCCGCCCGCGGCGGATCGGGCCGCGGTTCCAGGCAATGTCGAGGACCACGTCGTAGAGATGGTCGTCCCGCCACATCTTCTCGTGGCCCGTCGGGCAGGGCAGGGGGACGGGACGGTTGTAACGCCGGTCCTTCGGGTCGTCCGACCAGCCATCCTGCGGCCGAATGGGGCGCAGCTTCAGGCCCGTGCGCGGCCGGGGCTGGCGGTCGGCCCGGTAGAAGCCCTGCAGCAGGGCGAAGCGCCCGATCGGGGAGGCGCCGTCGCCCTCCCGCTTGTCGCGCCGCGTTCCGGAGCGGCCGAGGGCGCAGGGCAGAACGAGCGATCCCGCCTCGAGCCGCCCGCGGCGGCGGTCGAGGGGAGAGCGGCGGACGACGATGAGATTGACGCGGGTGCGCTTCATGGACAGTGGACGGGGCAGGGGCGGCCCTTGTTGTCAAGTTGGGAATGACTAGTCTAAGGGCAGACGCACGATCCGCGAAAGGGGCCCGTCCCTCGCGTATGATCCGCCGCTCGAGGTTCGCCTGAAGGGATTGCAATGTCGAATGCCAGCCGTCTCCTCGTGGTCGACGACGATCAGGACCTGCGCGACGCGCTCGTGGAGCAGCTCGGCCTCTACGAGGAGTTCCAGGTCGCGACGGCCGCCACTGCGGGCGAGGCCATGCAGGCGGTCAAGACCGACCGGATCGACCTCGTCATCATGGATGTGGGCCTGCCCGACATGGATGGGCGCGAGGCCGTCAAGGTCATGCGCCAGGAGGGCTTCCGCAGCCCGATCATCATGCTGACCGCCCAGGGCTCCGACGCCGACACCGTGATGGGCCTGGAGGCGGGCGCCAACGACTACGTGGTCAAGCCCTTCAAGTTCGCGGTGCTCCTCGCCCGCATCCGGGCGCAGCTGCGCCAGTACGAGGCCAGCGAGGACGCGGTCTTCCAGATCGGCCCCTACACGTTCCGCCCGGGCTCCAAGCTCCTCACCAGCGAGAAGGGCTCCAAGCTCAAGCTGACCGAGAAGGAGACCGCGATCCTGCGCTATCTCTACCGTGCCGGCCAGGCGGTGGTGGGCCGCGACACCCTGCTGGCGGAGGTTTGGGGCTACAATTCCAACGTTACGACCCACACCCTCGAGACGCATATCTACCGGCTGCGCCAGAAGATCGAGAGCGATCCCTCCAACTCCCGCATCCTCGTCACCGAGCCCGGCGGCTACAAGCTGATTCCCTGACGATGGCGCTCGACGACGATATCGCGATCCTGTCCGGCGCTCCACTTTTCGGCCTGCTCGACCGGGACGCCCTGCGGCTCGTCGCCTTCGCGGCCGAGAGCCGGACCTTACGCGAGGGCGACACCCTGTTCCGCAAGGGCGACCGCTCCGACGGCGGCTATGTGGTGAGCCGCGGCGCCATCGCGCTCGACGCGCACGAGGACGGCTCCGCGGCGGATTTCGTGGTCGGGCCCGGCTCCCTGATCGGCCAGGCGGCCCTCTTCGCCCGCATCGAGCGCCCGGCGACCGCGATCGCCCGCGAGCCCTCGACGGTCATCCGCGTCAGCCCGAGCCTCATGCGCCGCGTGCTGGAGGAATTCCCGGCCGCCGCCACCGCCATGCACGAAGCCCTGGCGCAGGATCTCGTGCGTCTGACGGAGGGGCTCGAACAGGTGCGCCGCCGGCTCGTGGCCATCGACGGCCGGGACGACTAGATCGGGAGGCTGGGCCGCCTGTGGAAGGCGCCGTCCGCTCCCAGGAGGAACCATCTCGTGCCCGACGCCACCAATCTGATCCGCATCGTGGCCGCCACGATCAGGGACGACGCGGGGCGCCTGCTCCTCGTCCGCAAGCAGGGCACGCAGGCCTTCATGCTGCCGGGCGGCAAGCGCGAGCCTCAGGAGGACGACGCGGCGACCCTGGCCCGCGAACTCCATGAGGAGTTGGGCTGCACTCTGCGGCCGGGCTCCTTGCGCTATCTGACGACCCTCTCGGCGCCGGCCGCCAACGAGCCGGGCCACATGGTCGAGGCGGCGCTCTATACCGTCGCCCTCGTGGGCACCCCGTCCGTCTCGGCCGAAATCGCCGAACTGCGCTGGATCGACCTGGACCCGCCGCCCGACCTCCCGCTCGCGCCCCTCGCCCGCGATGGAGTGATTCCGCTCCTGAGAGCAGACGAGGCGGCCGTCATTCCGGGACAGCGCAGAGCGCTGGGCCCGGAACCCATAAACACCAGCGGTTCAGAATGAAGAGCTGCGATAACCGTTGCGTTCTAACCTGTATCGTCAGCGGTTATGGGTTCCGGGCTCAGCTCTGCGAGCCGCCCCGGAATGACGGGGCACGACCTGTCATCCTGAGCCTGTCCCGGCCATCAACGCCATTTCACCACGCCGCAAAACAAAAATCCCCGGGACGAGCCCGGGGATAACGTGGAGAACGGGAAGGACAGGCTCCTTACTGCAGGAGGCCTTCCTGGCGGGCGAGGTCGCGCAGGCTTGCCTGGGGACGGGCGCCGAGATGGCCGATGATCTCGGCGGCCGCGAGACCGCCGAGGCGGGCGCAGTCCACGAGGTCGAGGTTCTGGGCGAGGCCCGCCAGGAAGCCGGCCGCGAAGAGGTCGCCGGCGCCGGTGGTGTCCACCACCTTCTCGACCGGGAAGGCCGGCACGGCGCGGGTCTCGCCGCGGCTGACCACCAGGGCACCCTCGGCCGAGCGGGTGATGACCCCGAGCACTTTCTCGTCCCGCAGGGCCGCGAGCGCGCTGTCGGCGTCGGAGGTGCCGTAGAGGCTCTGGAGCTCGTGAATGTTGGCGAACAGGATATCGAGGCTGCCGTCGCGCATGAGGCCGAGGAATTCGTCCCGGTAGCGGTCGACGCAGAAGGCGTCCGAGAGGGTGAGCGCCACCCGGTTGCCGGCCTCGTGCGCGATGCCCACGGCCTTGCGGAAGGCCTCCTTCGCGGCCGGCGGATCCCAGAGATAGCCTTCGAGATAGACATAGGACGAGGCCATGACGGTCTCGGGCCGGATGTCGTCGGGGGTCAGGTTCTGGCAGGCGCCCAGATAGGTGTTCATGGTGCGCTCGCCGTCCGGCGTCACCAGGATGAAGCTGCGGGCGGTGGCGGGGCCGTCCTGGGCGAAGGCGACGTCGTAATGGATTCCCGCCGCCTTGAGGTCGCGGGCGAAATAATGGCCGGTCTCGTCGTTCTTCACCTTGCCGATGAAGCCCGCCCTGACGCCGAGGGACGCGACACCGGCGGCCGTGTTGGCGGCCGAGCCCCCGGACACCACGGTCGCGGGGCCCATGTCGCCGAAGAGCTCCTCGGCCCGGGCCTCGTCGATGAGTTGCATGGCACCCTTGTGGACCTTCTTGCGGGCGAGGAAGGCCTCGTCCGTATGGGCGAGCACGTCAACGATGGCGTTGCCGAGCGTGAGCACGTCGATGCGGGATTGGGACATGGAGGACCGTCGGAATGGATGCGGGAAGCCTGTCGGCCGGGGCCGCTTTCGCATCCGTCAGCGAAAGGGTCAAGCCTCGGAGGGTCTGCCTCAGGCCTGCTGCAGGGTGGGCACGGCGCGCTCCGCGTCCGGCATCGCGTCCGCGAAGGCCGCGGCCCTGCGGCTCCGGTCCTGCGCCTGGTCGAGGATCGCCAGCATCTCGTCGACCTCGTCTTCGCCGAGGTGGCGGATCTCCCGGGCCAGCCGGTTGGCGAGCAGCGTCGCCCGGGGATGGGTACCGGACGTGTCGATCTTCACCCGCGGGTCGGACAGGTCGGCAAGGCGGGCCAGTTCGTCCGCCTCGTCCCAGATGATATTGAAATATTGCAGCACGCCCTGGATGAGAGTCCAGGTGGGTTTGCCGCGCTCGCCGCGCTCCAGGGCCGACAGATAGGCGCTCGAAACGCCCAGATGCGCGGCCATGTCCTTCAACATCAGGCCGCGCTGGCGGCGCAGTTGCCGCACCCGTTCTCCAAAAGGGGTCATTCGTTCATCCCGCGCCGCGCCTGCGGCGAAGCCGGACATAGAGTGCACCGGATCCGCCGTGTTGGGGAGAGGCCTCCTCGAAGCCGACCACAAGAGATCTGAGATCCGGCAGCCGGAGCCAATGCGGCACGCTCCGGCGCAGGACGCCCCGCTCCTCGAAGAGGCCGCCGGTTCCAGCGCCGCCCTTGCCCGTGATGACGAGGACGAGGGAATGGCCCGCGCCCTGGGAACGGTAGAGGAAATGCAGCAGGGCCCCGTGCGCCTCGTCCTGGCGCAGGCCGTGGAGGTCGATGATCGCATCCACGGCCTTGGTGCCGCGCCGCAACCCTTGCAGGGTCCGGCGTTCCAGGGGTGCCAGCGGCGGCAAGGTCGGCTTGCGGGCCACGCCCGAGGAAGCCGCAAGGGCGGCCGGCGAAGAGGCCGTCTCGGACTTTGCGGGCGCGACCGGGGTCGGCTCCTCCTCGGGAACCGGCAGGACACGGCCCTTCATGGGCGCGATGCCCCGAACCACATGGGCCCAGAGCCGGCGCTCCTCGTCGTTGAGCGGGCGGGAGCGGCGGCGGCCGGTCATGGGGCGGCGACGGGCTCGAAAACGACGAACCGGACCGGGTGGCGCAGGAGCCCGGCGCGGGTTCCGGCCTCGGCGCCGCTGCCGACGAAGAAGTCGCCCCGGGACGGGCCGACGATGGCCGAGCCCGTATCCTGGGCGATCATGAGACGCCGCAGGGGCTCGCTCCGGTCGAGCGAGAGGGGCATCCGGCCGTCGAGCCAGACCGGCAGGCCGTAGGTCCAGAGGGAGCGGTCGACCGCGAGGCTGCGGCCCGGGGTCAGCGGCACGCCGGCCCCGCCGATAGGCCCGTCCTCGGACGAGAGCTCCACGGCCTCGCGGAAGAAGATATAGGAACGGTTCTCCCGCATAAGAGACCGGGCCTCGTCCGGATGGTCCTTCAGCCAGCCCAGGAGCTTTTCCAGGGTCATGGTCTCGAGATCCATCTCGCCCCGCTGCACCAGGAGGCGGCCGATGGACGTGTAGGGATGGCCGTTGCGGCCCGCATAGGCGACCCGCAGGGACGAGCCGTCGGGCAGACGGATGCGGGCCGAGCCCTGCACGTGGATGATGAAGGCCTCGCCCGGCTCGCGCAGGTACACGATGGGCTTCGCCCTGTCGCCGAGGGCACCGTCCTCGATGGCGGCGCGGTCCGGATAGGGCGCATAGCCGGTCTTCGTGCGCCGGCCCGCCTGGAGGTTCGGCGCGAGGCCGGGCAGGATCCCGCCCTGCGGCACGGTGACGAGATCGTCCGGCCGGGCCAGGAGGGGGACGCGGTAGGCCTCGTCGGGCTTACGTGAGCCGAGGAATTCGGGCTCGTAATAGCCCGTGAGAAAACCCTCGCCGGTGAGCGGGACCACCCGGGAGGGCCGGAAATGGGTCTCGAAGAAGGCTCGCGCCGCCGCGCCCGCGAGGGGACCGGCCGCAAGGGCCTTGCGGCAGACGGCCAGGAGGGAGGCCTGGGGCTCCAGGGCGGGGCGAAGCGAATCGGCACCCCCCGCGAGGGTGCCGCAGGTGCGCAGGAAGGCCGCGAAGGCGGCCCCGTGATCGTCTGCCTCCCAGCCGGCCAGGTCCGCGAACGAGACCGGCTCCAGCCGCGCCGTTCCGGCGAGCCTCGTGGCGGCTTCCGGGGCAGGCACGGTCAGGATCCAGAGGGCGAGGCCGAGGGCGAATCGTCCGCCATGCCTCATTGTCCCGCTTCGGTGGCGATGAGCTGCCAGTTGGGGTCGCGGCTTCCCAGAGCGCGCGAGAAGGTCCACACGTCCGTGACGTCGACCACCGTGTCGGGGCTTCCGTCCACGACCGCGCCCGCGGCGTCGCGGGTGGCCGTGATGAGCTTGGATAGGAAGCGGACCACGATCTGGGCATTCTTGCCCTGGATCTCGGCCCCGGCCATCTCGGCCTTGTCGATGGAAACGAAGGTGGTCTCCACCTTCTCGCCCCGGCGCTCACGCTCCGTGATGGCGCGCTCGAAGCCCTCGTAGACTTCCTTCGACAGGAGATCCTTCAGGGTCTTGCGGTCGCCCTGCGCGAAGGCCGTGACGATCATCTCGTAGGCCGCCTTGGCGCCCTCCAGGAAGGTGCCGGCATCGAAGGAGGGCTCGGCCCGGGCGATCTCGTCCAGGGTGCCGGCCATCGGGGTTCCGGCTTCCGCATAGCCCTTCCAGCGCTCGGCCGGCGGGGCGGCGGGCTCGGGACGGGCCCCATTGCCGTTTCCGTTGGCGCCCGGAAGCCGGACCACGTTGTCCTGGTCGGGCTTGGCGGCGCCGGGACGTACCGGCGGCGCGTCGCGGCGGGCGAGGGGATCGAAAGGAGGTTGCTCGTTGCCGGTCTTCTGGCCGAGCACCGATCGCAGGCGCCAGACCACGAAAATGGCGAGCACGATGAATATGAGGGTCGTGATGTCGAAGGAATCCTGCATCGTCGATCCGTTAGCGGCCTGCCCGGCCCGGCCGGGACGCCGGGCATGTGCCCCTTCCGGCGAAGGGGTATTCCTTCGCATATGGGGGTCTCCGGTCGTAACATCCACCTTCCGGCGCGACAAGCGATGCAAATCAGCTCAATCTTGTTCGCCGGAGTGAAGCATGGTAGCGCGGAGGTCCACGGCCCGTGGCCGATCCGGCCTTTTTCGAAGCGCATCCTGCGGGCTCAACCGACAAAATCTCGCCGACTTTCTCTTGGGAGCATCACACCATGGCCGATAACGCGGCAAACAACGGAGCGCAGGACGGCGGCATGCCCGCCCTCAACGCGCTCGCCCAATACTGCAAGGATTTCTCCTTCGAGAATCCGAACGCCCCCCGCTCCCTCCAGCCGCAATCGGAAGGCCCGCAGATCAACCTGCAGGTGAACGTGAATGCAAAGCAGCTGGCGGAGGCCGATTTCGAGGTCGACCTGACCCTCGAGGGCGACGCGAAGATCGGCGGCAAGGACGTGCTGTTCGCCTTCGAGCTGACCTATTCGGGCGTGTTCCGGGTGCAGAACGTCCCGCAGGACCAGCTTCACCCGGTCATCATGATCGAGTGCCCGCGCCTGCTCTTCCCGTTCGCCCGCCAGATCGTCGCCGAAGCGGTGCGCAACGGCGGCTTCCCGCCCCTCTATATCGACCCGATCGATTTCGTGGCGCTCTACCGGCAGCGGGCCGCCGAGGTCCAGGCCGCGCAGCAGGCCGCGGGCCAGACCCTGTCCTGAGCCTTCCGGCCTCCGGACGACTTTCGGCAACGCCCCGGGCCCGGCGGCTTCGGGGCGTTTTCTATTCGGGCTTGTTTTATTCGGGCTTGGCCTCGCCCAGATATTCCCGCCACAGGGGCGTTCCGCCCAGGGTTTCGACGAAGGCCGCATGGGCGGCCCTCTCGGCATCGGTCAGGCGCGTGATCGCATTCCGCGGCCGCGCCTCCCGGAGGGCGCCGCCCCCCGTCGCGGAGAACCGCCCGAGGCGGCCTGTCGGCTGCACATCGAGATCGAATCCGACCTGCCGGCCTCCGATCAGCTCGATATAGACCTCGGCCAGGATCTCGGCGTCGAGGAGCGCCCCGTGCTTGGTGCGCTTCGAATTATCGATGCCGTAGCGGGAGCAGAGCGCGTCGAGGTTGTTCGCGGCGCCTGGATGCTTGCGCCGCGCCATCGCCAGGGTGTCGATCACGTCGGCCAGGACGAAGGGTGGGTGGCCGGTGCGCGCCAGCTCGGCATTGAGGAAGCCGACGTCGAAGGCGGCGTTGTGGATCACCAGGCGCCCGTCGGCCACGAAATCCATGAAGTCCTGCGCGATTGCCGCGAAGACCGGCTTGTCGGCCAGGAATGCGTCGCTCAGCCCGTGCACCGCATAGGCGCCTTCCGACATCGGCCGCTCGGGATTGATGTAGACGTGATAGGACCGCCCGGTGGGGATGTGATTGAGGAGCTCGACGCAGCCGATCTCGACGATCCGGTCGCCCTTGGCATGGTCGGTGCCGGTGGTTTCGGTATCCAGAACGATTTCACGCACGATCTTCACACCTCTACCCGGCCCGGACCCGCCCCGGCCGGCCGGCCAGGCAGGCGAGGATAGCCCGGACCTGGGCCTCGGCCGAAGGGAAGCCCCGGCCCGTATCAACAAGGAAATGGGCCCGCGCCCGCTTTTCGGAATCCGGCATCTGTCTTGCCAGGATCGCGTTAAATTTCTCCTCCGTCATGCCCGGCCGGGCGAGGACCCGCTGGCGCTGCACGGCCGCCGGGGCCGTGACCGTCAGGACCGCGTCGCAGCGCGCCTCGCCGCCCGTCTCGAAGAGGAGCGGGATGTCGAGGACCGCAGGCCCCGACGGCGATACGCCGGCGAGGAAACGCTCCTCCTCCTCACGCACGAGCGGATGGACGATGGTTTCCAGCTCCCGCATCCGGGCCGGATCGTCGAGGACCGCGGCGCCGAGCCGGGCGCGGTCGACGATGCCCGCGTGGACGGTGCCCGGGAAGGCTTTCTCGATGAGCGGCGCGGCGCGGCCGCGATAGAGGGCATGCACGGCCGCATCCGCATCGTGGACCGGGACGCCGAGCCGCCGGAAGATCGCGGCGGTCGCCGATTTTCCCATGCCGATGGAGCCGGTGAGCCCCAGCACGAAGGTCATGCCTTGCTCCTGAGATCCGCCTCGATGAGGGCCCGCAGCTCTGCCGTGACCCGGGGCCTGACCCCGAACCAGCGCGCGAAGCCGGGTGCGGCCTGGTGAAGCAGCATGCCGAGGCCGTCAATCGTTCTCAAGCCCCGTGCCGCCGCGGCCGCGAGGAGCGGCGTCTCCAGGGGCACGTAGACGATGTCGGCCACGGCCGCATGGGGACGGGCAGCCGACAGGTCGAGCGCGAGGGGAGGCTGCCCGGCCATGCCGAGCGAGGTTGTGTTGACGATGAGGTCTGCGGCCGCGACCGCGCCGTCGATCTCCTCCCAGGGCAGGGCCGCGAGCACGGTGCCCTCGGGGTCCAGGTCGCGGACCAGCTCCTCGGCCTTGGCGAGGGTGCGGTTCGCCACCAGGATCCGCCGGATCGGCCTCTCCTGGAGCCCGGCGACGACGGCCCGCGCGGCGCCGCCCGCCCCGAGCACGAGGGCCGTATCCACAGCCTGGTCCCAGCCTGTCCCCAGGGTGTCGTCGAGATGGGCCATGAAGCCGAGGACATCGGTGTTGTCGCCCCAGACGAGCCCGTCCTCCATCCACAAGGTATTGACGGCCTTCATCTTTTCGGCCCGCGGCGTGCGCCGGTCGACGGCGAGGTACGCGGCTTCCTTATGCGGGATCGTGACGTTTCCGCCCGCATAGCCTCGTGCCGCGAAGGAGCGGACGAAGGCCGGGAAATCGGCGGGCGCGACGTCGATCTTCTCGTAAGCCCCTTCGAGCCCGTGCCGGGCGAGCCAGTGGCCGTGGATCAGGGGCGAGCGGGAATGCCGGATCGGATGGCCGACGACGAAGGCTTTTGTCATGGAAGCGGTTTCTCAGAACGAGAGGTGACCCCGGCGGCGCAGGGCGGCCAGGAGCGGAATCAGCGGCAGGCCCAGGATCGTGAAATGGTCGCCCGCGACCTTCTCGAAGAGGTGAACCCCGAGGCTTTCGAGCTGGTAGGCGCCGACGCTCGTCCACACGTCCGGACCGGCGAGATCGAGATAGCGGTCGATGGCGCGGCCGTCCAAGGGCCGCATGGTCAGATGGGCGCTGTCGAGGACCGCATCGACCACCGCACCATTCTGCGCCAGAACCGCGGCCGAATGGAGCGCATGGGTGCGGCCTGCAAGGCGCGCGAGATGCGTATGGGCGTCCGCACGGTCGGCGGGCTTGTGCAGGATCTCGCCCTCGCAATCGAGGATCTGGTCCGCACCCAGGACCAGCCGCTCCGGATGGCGACGGCTGACCGCGAGGGCCTTCTCGGCCGCGAGATAGCGGGCGAGATGCGGCGGCGCCGGATCCTGCGCGCGGCCTTCAGCCTCGACGGCGCGTTCGTCGATGCCGGAATTCTGGGTCTCCACGGGCAGGCCCGCCCCGACCAGGAGGGTCAGCCGGGTGCGGCTGGTGGAGGCGAGGAGAAGCGGCTGATCCGCGATCCAGGGGGACGTCATGGCTATTGGGCGATGAAGCGCAGGCGGTGGTCGCGGTAGAGGTCGATGATCGCCGCGGCCGTCTCCTCGATGGAGCGGCGGGTCACGTCGATGACCGGCCAGCCGTGCCGGGCGAAGAGGCGCCGGGAGGCCGCGATCTCCTCGGCCACCGCGTCCCGGTCCACATAGGCGGTGTCGTCGTCCGCATTGAGGCTGAGCAGCCGGTTCTGGCGGATCTGTACGATACGCTCCGGCGTCGCCACCAGACCGACCACGAGAGGCTTGCGGGTCGATTCGATGACCGCCGGCGGCGGCACGCCCGGCACGAGCGGCACGTTGGCGGTCTTGAGGCCGCGATTGGCCAGATAGATCGCGGTCGGCGTCTTCGAGGTGCGGCTGACGCCGAGCAGGACCACGTCCGCCTCCTCCAGGTCGTGGGGCAGATGCCCGTCATCGTGGAGGAGGGTGAAGTTCATGGCGTCGATGCGCTTGAAATATTCCGCGTTCAGCATGTGCTGCGCGCCGGGCCGGGCCGTCGAATGGGCGCCGAGATAGGACGAGAGCAGCGTGTGCACCGGCTCCAGAACCGACAGGTGCGGTGAGCCGGTGGCCCGGCAGACCTCCTCGAGGCGGCCCGCCAGGTCCCGCTCCACCAGCGTATAGAGGACGATGCCGGGTGTGGCCTCGATCTCGGACAGGACCCGATCCAGCTGGGTATTGGAGCGCACGAGCGGATAGACATGCTCAATCGCCGCGATGCCCTCGTATTGCGCCACCGCCGCGCGCGCGACCGTGATCAGGGTCTCGCCGGTGGAATCGGAGACGAGGTGAAGATGGAAGTAGCTGCGCCCCACAGGGTCCTCCGGACAAGGAGTCGATGAATGTGGATAGTTCGCCTGGTCGAGGAGGTCCAGGCCGGGAGCCTGTGGGCGAAGGCCCCCATCCGTCAACAACCCTCGTGCATGTGCGATCCCGGAACCGGCCTCGTGGGAGAATCCGGCACGAATCGGTCTCGTCCTCCGGTCCGTCGGTCAAAAAGGGCCCGTTAGGGATTTGTTAAGCTTTAAGAATCCGGAAAGGATTGTGGCAGAGCCGCCCCACCCGTAAACGGATCGTTAACGCCGCGCGCTGTGTGGACGGCCTGTGGACGCCCTTGCGGCTTTGTGATTCACGGCCCAAGAGAAACAACAGATTCTCGATTCTAAGAATTTAGATTGAAGAGGGGCTCTGTGAGCGAACGTCCCACCAAAGCGATCCTGCGCGTTCTCGACGGCGAACCGGTCTGGCCGCTGCCCATCTGGATCATGCGTCAGGCCGGCCGCTATCTGCCGGAATACCGGGAGACCCGACAGCAAGCCGGTTCCTTCCTGGACCTCTGCTACACGCCGCGGCTCGCCGAGGAGGTCACCCTCCAGCCGATCCGCCGCTTCGGGTTCGACGCCGCCATCATGTTCTCGGACATCCTGGTCATTCCCCATGCGCTCGGCCAGGAGGTGCGCTTCGTCGAGAACGAGGGTCCCAGGCTCGATCCGGTCACGTCCGCGGAGGGTCTCTCCCGGCTCTCCAGGGAATTGCCCCTCGATCGCCTGGAGACGGTCTTCGAGACCCTCGATCGCCTGAGCACGTCCCTGCCCAAGGAGACGACGCTCCTCGGCTTCTGCGGCGCGCCCTGGACGGTCGCGAGCTACATGATCGCCGGCAAGGGCACCCCCGACCAGGCGCCTGCCAGGCTCGTTGCCTATCGCGACCCGGATTTCATGGACCGGCTCATCGACCTGCTGGTTCGGGCTTCCACGGCCTATCTCATCCGCCAGATCGATGCGGGCGCCGAGGCCGTGCAGATCTTCGAGAGCTTCGGGGCCGCCCTGCCGCCGGCCTTGTTCGACCGGCTCTCCCTCGACCCGATCCGCCGGATCGTGACGGGCCTGAAGGCGGCCCGGCCGGACGCCCGGGCCATCGTGTTCGTGCGGGGAGGGGGTAGTCACCTCCACCGCTTCGCGACGGCCGGCGTGGGCGATGCGCTCGCCCTCGACTGGACCCTGGACCCGGCCGTCGTCCTGCCGCAGCTTCCGGGCCGGGTGGCGACCCAAGGAAACCTCGATCCGCTCGCGCTCATCGCCGGGGGCGACCCGCTGCGCCGGGGCGTGGACCACATCCTCTCGGCGGTGCGCAACCGCCCGCACATCTTCAATCTCGGGCACGGGATCCTGCCCGAGACACCGGTCGAGCATGTGAGCGAACTCATCGCCCGCATACGCGGCGCCTGAGCGGGAAACGACATGGCATATCTGTGGATCAAGGCCTTTCACGTAATCGCGGTCATCAGCTGGATGGCCGGGATGCTCTACCTGCCCCGGCTCTTCGTCTATCACTGCGATGCGCCGAAGGACTCCATCCAGTCCGAGACCTTCAAGGTCATGGAGCGCCGCCTCCTCAAGGCGATCATCAACCCCGCCATGGCGGTGACCTGGATTCTCGGCATCGTCCTGGTCTGGCAGGGGGGCTGGATCACGTCCGGCTGGCTCCATGCCAAGATCCTGCTGGTGCTGATCCTGTCCGGCGTGCACGGTTTCCTGTCGAAGACCGTGAAGACCTTCGCGGCCGACGCCAATGTCCGCCCGGCCAAGTTCTACCGGATGCTCAACGAGGTCCCGACGGTCCTGATGATTCTCATCGTCATCCTGGTGATCGTGAAGCCGTTCTGAGGGTAGGGCACAAGTCGGGAAGGCGTGAAGGAACCCCCGTCATTCCGGGGCCGCGTAGCGGAGCCCGGAACCCATAAACGCTGACGAAGCAGGAGAAAGCGCAACGGCTCCGACAGCTCTTCCTTCTGACACGCTGGTGGTTATGGGTTCCGGGGACGGCCCGTAGGGCCGTCCCCGGAATGACGGGGGCGCGCTCCCCAAAAGGTTATCCCACTTGTTGGGGCTTGAGGCCGGGCCGGAAAAGCGCTAGAGAAGAGTTCTCTTCCCCTTAAGACAGGCTGCGCCGCACTGGGCTCCAAGGCTCTTCAAGTCACGGTTCGTGAACTGGGCGGCCCTGTCGAACGTTCCCCTTAATCTCCCCACGCGATCAGGCGTCCTGGCCGCGAATCCTACCCCGAGAGTGTTCCCCGATGAGGGAAATCAAACTTCAAGACCTGAAATCCAAGACCCCGACCGAGCTCATCGCCTTCGCCGAGGAGCTCGAGGTCGAGAACGCGAGCACCATGCGCAAGCAGGAGCTCATGTTCGCCATCCTCAAGCAGCTCGCGGCCCGCGACGTGGAGATCATCGGCGCCGGCGTCGTCGAGGTGCTCCAGGACGGCTTCGGCTTCCTGCGCTCGGCGGATTCGAACTATCTGCCGGGCCCGGACGACATCTACGTCTCGCCCTCGCAGATCCGCCGCTTCGGCCTGCGCACCGGCGACACGGTGGACGGCCCGATCCGCGGTCCCAAGGAGGGCGAGCGGTATTTCGCCCTGCTGAAGGTCAACACCATCAATTTTGAGGATCCCGAGAAGATCCGGCACAAGGTGCATTTCGACAACCTGACGCCGCTCTTCCCGGCCGAGCGCTTCAAGCTCGAGATCGACGACCCGACGAAGAAGGATTACTCGTCGCGCATCATCGACATCGTGTCGCCCATCGGTAAGGGCCAGCGCGCCCTGATCGTGGCGCCGCCCCGCACGGGTAAGACCGTGCTGATGCAGAATGTCGCGCAGTCGATCACGACGAATCACCCAGAGTGCTACCTCATCGTGCTGCTCATCGACGAGCGTCCCGAGGAAGTGACCGACATGCAGCGCTCCGTGAAGGGCGAGGTCGTGGCCTCCACCTTCGACGAGCCGGCCTCCCGCCACGTGCAGGTGGCCGAGATGGTGATCGAGAAGGCCAAGCGGCTGGTGGAGCACGGCCGCGACGTGGTCATCCTGCTCGATTCGATCACTCGCCTCGGCCGCGCCTACAACACGGTGGTGCCGTCCTCCGGCAAGGTGCTCACCGGCGGTGTCGACGCCAACGCCCTGCAGCGGCCGAAGCGCTTCTTCGGCGCGGCGCGCAACATCGAGGAAGGCGGCTCGCTGACCATCATCGCGACCGCGCTCATCGATACCGGCTCGCGCATGGACGAGGTGATCTTCGAAGAGTTCAAGGGCACCGGCAACTCGGAAATCATTCTCGACCGCAAGGTCGCCGACAAGCGCACCTTCCCGGCCATCGACATCACCCGCTCGGGCACCCGCAAGGAAGAGCTGCTGGTCCCGGCCGACACCCTCAAGAAGATGTACGTGCTCCGCCGCATCCTCAACCCGATGGGCACGGTGGACGCCATCGAGTTCCTGCTCGACAAGCTGCGCCAGACCAAGTCGAACGCCGAGTTCTTCGATTCGATGAACACCTGACGTCCCGCGTCGGGCCAAAGACCAGACCCCGCTCTCGGCCACGAGGGCGGGGTTTTTCATGTCTGCGCCAAACGGCCGCCCAGGGTCGCGCCTCAGGACAGGAAACCCATCATCCAGAGCACGAGCAGGGTCAGGAGGGCGGAGATCAGGAGCGACCCCAGGCAGCCCGCGCGGTTCGAGAAGAAGAGAAACATCGCGGCCTCCTGGGGATGGCCCGGAATGCGGCTACCGGGTTCAGGCTCGGGCGCCCCATTCCTTCGCCTGAGCCGCGAGCGCCTGCGGCTCGCTCACCGGCAGCGAGCAGCGCATGCCGGAGCAGACGAGCGCCTGCGGACCGTCGCCCGCGGCCGCAAGGGCATGGGCCGGATGGTCCGGATCGAGCGCCTCGCCCGGCCGCAGCACATGGAGGCTCCGTTCCAGATAGGGGAGGCGGAGCGCGGCTTCCCGCAGGGGCTCCGAACCCTTGCCCGTGATCAGGATGCTGAGGCCCCTCAGGTGGAGGTCGAGCGCGTTCAGGATCGACGTGTGGCCGAGAGCCGCCCCGCGCGCGACGGCCGAAAGCCGGGTGAGGATTGTCTCGGCCCGCTCCCGGTCCTCCGTCCGTCCGGTCATCTGGGCGAGCCGCACGAGGGCCTCGGCATAGACGCCGTTGGCATTGGGCACCGCATCGTCGTGGCTCGGCTGCGGCCGCACCACCAGGGGATCGGCACTACGGGCCGTCATGGCGAGACAGCCGGTCTCGGGGATCGTGTAGTCCGCCGCCAGCACGTCCCGCCAGGCGAGCGCATCCTTCAGATAAGGCTCCTCGCCTGTCGCCTCGTAGAGGGCGAGCGCCGCCCGCATCATGGCCGCATGGTCCAGGGCGAAGCCCGGGTGGATGAGGGACCCGCCGCGCCAGGAATGGCCAAGGCTCCCGTCCCGGGTCATCGTCTCCCGCACGAACCGGTAGGCCCGCGCCGCAAGATCGATCCAGCCTGGCTGGTCGAGGAGGGGAGAGGCCCGCACCAGGGCGGCGATCATCAGGCCGTTCCAGTCAGCCAGCACCTTGTCGTCGAGGCCGGGCCGGATGCGCGTCCCCCGCCGTTCCAGGAGCCTGTCCCGCATGGGCGCGAGCCGCTCCTCCAGGGCGGGCGGAGCCTCCTCCGAGAGGAGGCGGCTGAGGATGTTCGTGCCTTCCCAGTTGCCCTCGGCCGTGACATCGTAGACCTTCGCGAAGAGATCCGAATCCTCGCCCAGGACCTCGCGCACCTCGTCGAGGCTCCAGACATAGAAGCGGCCCTCCTCGCCCTCCGAATCCGCATCGAGGCTCGACGCATAGGCGCCCTCTTGCGTGACCATCTCCCGTTCGAGCCAGGCGACGATCCCGTCGGCGGCCGCGCCGAACAGGGGCCGGCGGGTCTCCGCGAAGGCGAGCGCGTAAAGCTCCAGGAGCTGGGCATTGTCGTAGAGCATCTTCTCGAAATGCGGCACGAGCCAGCGCTCGTCGACCGCATAGCGGGCGAAGCCGCCGCCGAGATGGTCGTGGATGCCCCCATAGGCCATGTGCTCCAGGGTCAGGAGCACGCTGTGCCGGGCCTGGTGGTTGCCGCTGCGATGGGCGTAGCGCAGCAGGAATTCCAGGATCGGCGGGTTGGGGAATTTCGGCGCTCCCTGGAGACCCCCGTTCACCGGGTCCATGATCCCGACGAGCCGCGCCCCGAGCTCGTCGAGATCGGCCGGGGACAGGCCCTCCTGGCCGGCCTGCGTTCCTTGAGCGAGATGCTGTTTGAGGGCGGTCGCGTTCTTGGTGATCCGCTCCGGCTCCGCCTGATGGATGCGGGCGATCTCGCGCAGCACGTGGACGAAGCCCGGGCGGCCGAAACGCGGCTCCTTGGGAAAATATGTCCCGCCCCAGAAGGGCTCGCCCTCGGGCGTGAGGAACATGGTGAGCGGCCAGCCGCCCTGCTCGCCGAGGAGATGGAGCGCGCTCATGTAGATGTGGTCCACATCGGGGCGCTCCTCCCGGTCCACCTTGATATTCACGAAGAGCTCGTTCATGACCTCCGCCACGGCCGGATCCTCGAAGCTCTCGTGGGCCATCACGTGGCACCAGTGGCAGGCCGCGTAGCCGACCGAGAGCAGCACGGGCCGTTGCAGGCGGTGGGCCTCCGCGAAGGCCTCCGGACCCCACTCCCACCAATGGACAGGATTGTCCCTGTGCTGCAGGAGATAGGGAGAGCTGGCGTCCTTCAGGCGGTTCATGGAATCCGTCTCCGCTGTCTCGTGTTTCGTTCACGGCCGGGCGTTTCGGGGCTGATCCGGTCGGGAGTTCTTCTCAAGCCTTAAAGCTCTCGGCTCCCTGAAGGTTCATGATCATGCGCTCGGACGACACCATCTTCGCACCGGCCTCCGGCTATGGTCGAGCCGCAATCTGCGTGATCCGGATCAGTGGCCCGGGCAGTCGATTCATTCTCGAAACGATCGCGGGCGGCGTCCCGGCACCCCGCCGCCTTGCCCTGCGCACCCTGATCGCGCCCGAGAGCCGCGAGCCCCTCGATCAGGCTCTCGTGGCCTGGATGCCCGGGCCGGAGAGCTTCACGGGCGAGGATCAGGTCGAGCTGCATATCCATGGCGGGCTTGCGACCCGCGCGGCGGTGCTGAAGGCCCTTGGCTCCCTGCCGGATTGCCGCCCGGCGGAGGCCGGCGAGTTCACCCGCCGGGCTTTTCTCAACGGGCGGATGGACCTGAGCCGAGTGGAGGGTCTGGCGGACCTGATCGAGGCCGAGACGGAGGCGCAGCGGCGTCAGGCCCTGTCCCAGCTCGAAGGACGGCTCGGACAGGCGGCAGAAAACTGGCGGGAGGAGATTCTTCAGGCCCTTGCGCTTCTGGAGGCGAGCCTCGATTTCTCGGACGAGGGCGATGTGCCGGAGGACCTGGAGCGCGAGGTTGTCCGGCGTCTCGAAACCTTGCGCGACTCCCTTGCGCACGCCCTGGGGAATGCCAGCGGCGAACGCCTGCGCGAGGGGCTGAGCGTGGTCCTGGCCGGCCCGCCCAATGCGGGCAAATCCACCCTCCTCAATGCCCTGGCGAAGCGGGACGTGGCCATCGTGTCGCCCGTCGCGGGGACAACCCGGGACGTGATCGAGGTCCATTGTGACCTGAACGGCCTGCCGGTCGTGATCGTCGATACGGCGGGCCTGCGGGAGAGCGCCGATGCGATCGAGCAGGAGGGCGTGGCTCGCGCGCGTGCCCGGGCCGGGAAAGCCGATCTTGTGCTCTGGCTGGTTCCCCCGGAGGGGACTGGCCAGATTCCGCCCGAGGCGCGCCGGCTCCTGCGCGTCGCTACCAAGGCGGATCTGGGGTCGAATCGGATCCGTCACGATTGCGACGTCACGGTCTCGGCCGCGACCGGGGAGGGGATGGCGGAACTGATCGAAAGGCTGGGTCGCGAGGCCGAGGCTGCGCTGGGCGCCGGGGATGCGCTCCTGACCCGGGAGCGGCACCGCCGGGCCCTGGAGCGGGCGCAGGCCTCGATCCGAGCGGCCCTGGATCTGCTGGAGCGGCAGGGTCCGGTGGAGCTGACCGCCGAGGAGGTGCGTCTTGCGGCCCGCGCCTTTGGGGAAATCACCGGGCGGGTCGACGTGGAGGAGGTCCTGGACCGGCTCTTCTCCAGCTTCTGCATTGGAAAGTGAGGCCGTTCACCGTGTTGGCAGGCGTGCGGGAATCTGTGCGAGAGGGCTTGGAGAATCGTCCGAAAAGCTGTTGGTGAGGGCGGGGATAAGCTGTGAAGTATCGTGGATGGGCGGCGATGTTTCACGTGAAACAATTTGCCCTTTTGACCTTCCGGTTCGGACGACTTAGAGCCCAGCACTGGAGAAGGACATGACTCGGAATTTCGACGTGATCGTCGTGGGCGGAGGCCATGCCGGAGCGGAGGCTGCGGCTGCGGCCGCGCGCATGGGCGCCCGCACCGCCTTGGTGACGCACAAGGTTGCGACCATCGGGGCCATGTCCTGCAACCCCGCTATCGGCGGGCTGGGCAAGGGCCACCTGGTCCGCGAGATCGATGCTCTCGACGGTGTGATGGGGCGCATCGCCGACCGGGCCGGAATCCAGTTCCGTCTTCTCAACCGCCGCAAGGGCCCCGCTGTCAGGGGACCCCGCACCCAGGCCGACCGCAAGCTCTATGCCCGGGCCATGCAGGCGGAGCTGCGTGCAACCCCGAACCTGATCCTCGTGGAAGGGGAGGTGGACGACCTCCGGATCGTCGATGGTCGCGTGACCGGCGTGGTGCTGGCTGGTGGGCGCGACCTGCCGGCCGGTGCCGTGGTCCTGACCACCGGCACCTTCCTGTCCGGCCTCATCCATATCGGCGAGCGTAAGATCCCGGCCGGGCGCATGGGTGAGCGGCCGTCCCTCGGCCTCTCGGCCACGTTCCGCCGCCTCGGCTTCGCGCTCGGCCGCCTGAAGACCGGCACGCCGCCGCGCCTCGACGGCCGCACCATCGATTGGGCCGCCGTGGACAAGCAGGCGGCCGATGACGAGCCGGTGCCGTTCTCGGGCCTCACGGAGCGGATCACGACGCCGCAGATCGAATGCGGCATCACGCGCACGACGGCGGCCGGCCACGACCTGATCCGGGCCAATCTCCACCGGGCGCCCATGTATTCCGGCGACATCCAGAGCACCGGACCGCGCTATTGCCCCTCCATCGAGGACAAGGTGGTGCGCTTCGGCGACCGGGACGGGCACCAGATCTTCCTGGAGCCGGAAGGGCTCGACGACATCACGGTCTATCCCAACGGGATCTCGACCTCCCTGCCGGAAGACGTGCAGCTTCGGCTGCTGCCGCTGATCCCTGGCCTGGAACGGGCCCGGATGCTCCAGCCCGGCTATGCCATCGAATACGACTATATCGACCCCCGCAGCCTCTCGGCGGGCCTTGAGACCAAGACGGTCCAGGGTCTGTTCCTGGCCGGCCAGATCAACGGCACGACCGGCTATGAGGAGGCCGCCGCGCAGGGCCTGGTGGCCGGTATCAACGCAGCCCGCCGGGCTGCCGGCCAGGAGAATGCCACCTTCGACCGGGCCGAATCCTATATCGGCGTGCTCGTCGACGACCTCGTGACCCGGGGCGTCAGCGAGCCCTATCGCATGTTCACGTCCCGGTCGGAATATCGTCTGAGCCTGCGCATAGACAATGCGGACGAGCGCCTGACCGCGAAGGGGCTCGCGCTCGGCTGTGTCGGCAGCGTCAGGGCGGCTCATTTCGAAGCGAGCCGGAAGCAGCTGGAACAGGCGGAAGCGACGTTGCGCTCTCTGACCATCACGCCCGTCGAGGCGGCCCGCCGCGGCCTTGAGCTGAACCAGGACGGCATCCGACGCAGCGCCTATCAGCTCCTGTCCTATCCGCTGATCGGCTGGTCCGAGCTGATCTCCGTCTGGCCCGAGCTTGCGGCCGTCCCGAAGATGGTCCGGGAGCGGCTCGAAACCGACGCCACCTATGCGGTCTATCTCGACCGGCAGAAGGCCGATATCGCGGCCTATCGGCGGGACGAGGCCATCGTGCTCGACGAGGGACTCGACTTCCAGGCCTTGTCGGGCCTGTCCAACGAGGTCAAGGCGAAGCTGTCCCGGGTCCGGCCGCGGACGCTCGGACAGGCGGCCCGGATCGAGGGCATCACGCCCGCAGCCCTGACCCTGCTCGCGGCCCATGCCCGGAAGCGCGCCGACGTCTCCCTGCGCGAGACCGATTCGGGTCTGCAATGATGAACGATCTTCAGAGTATCCCCGAGCTTCTCGTGCCCTTCGATGTTTCACGTGAAACATTCGAGAAGCTGTCGCTGCTCGAAAGCGAGCTGCGCCGCTGGCAGGCCATCAAGAACCTCGTGGGGCCCGGCACCCTCGACCAGATCTGGGAGCGGCACATCGTCGATTCGCTCCAGCTCCTCGCCTACGCGCCCGACACGGCGCGGCTGTGGCTCGATCTCGGCTCCGGCGCCGGATTCCCCGGTCTAGTCCTCGCCATTGCCGGACAGGCGAGGGGGCTCGAAGTGCATCTCGTCGAGAGCAATTCGCGCAAATGTGCCTTCCTCCGGCATGTGGCGCGGCTGACCGGCGCCAAGGCCGTAATCCACGCAACGCGGCTGGAAAGCGTTGTGCCAAGCTTCGTCGGCAAGACCGATGTGGTCTCGGCCCGGGCCCTGGCTTCCCTTGCGACCCTCCTCGGCTGGACCGCGCCATTGTTGAAAGCGGGGACAATCGGCCTCTTTCCCAAAGGGCGTGATGTGGATGCCGAATTGACCGAGGCTCGGGAATCGTGGAAGTTCGCCGCTGAGGTCCTGCCCAGCCGAACCGATTCCGAGGCCAGGATTCTTCGCATTTCCTCCATTGAGAGCCTGTCATGACAAGCGACCGCAGCGGATCCGAACCAGGAACGCGACCGGCCAAGCCGCGCGTTCTGGTCCTCGCCAACCAGAAGGGCGGGGTCGGCAAGACCACGACGGCCATCAATCTCGGCACGGCCCTGGCGGCCATCGGCGAGAAGGTGCTGATCATCGATCTGGACCCGCAGGGCAACGCCTCCACGGGACTAGGCATCGACCGCAAGAGTCGGAGCATCTCGACCTATCATGTGCTCGCCGGCGAAGAGAGCCTGGAGACCGCGATCACCGAGACCGTGGTGCCGCGTCTGTTCGTAGCACCCTCGACTCTCGACCTTCTGGGAGTCGAGTTGGAGATCGCCAGCGAGCGCGACCGGGCACATCGGCTCAGGAGCGCGATCGAGCGGCTGACGGCCTCTGAGGTAAGCGATCCTTTTACCTATATTTTGATCGATTGCCCGCCTTCGCTGAATCTTTTGACCATCAATGCATTGACGGCGGCTGACGCCGTTCTGGTGCCTCTGCAATGCGAATTTTTCGCTCTGGAAGGCCTCAGCCAGCTGTTGAAGACGGTCGAGCAGGTCCGCTCCGCGCTCAACCCGCAGCTGACCATCCACGGGGTCGTCCTCACCATGTTCGACCCGCGCAACAACCTGTCGGGCCAGGTTGTCGCCGACGTGCGCCAGTTCATGGGCAGCAAGGTCTACGAGACCATGATCCCGCGCAACGTGCGGGTGTCGGAGGCGCCGTCCCACGGCAAGCCGGTGCTGCTCTATGACCTCAAATGCGCCGGGTCGCAGGCCTATCTGCGCCTGGCATCCGAAATCATCCAGCGGGAGCGCGCCCTGCGCGCCGCCTGACGAATCCGAGAGCGAGGGATCCATGGCAGAAGAAGCAAAGCCGCGCCTGGGCAGGGGGCTTGCGGCCCTGATCGGCGAGGTGGGTGACGAGATCGGCGTCGTCGAGCGCGGCCGCGGCCAGCGCAAGGTGCCGGTCGCGTTCTTGAGACCGAACCCACGCAACCCGCGCAAGCATTTCGCCAACGAGGATCTGCAGGAGCTCACCCAGTCGATCAAGGACCGGGGCATCATCCAGCCCATCGTCGCGCGGCCCGTGCCGAAGACGCCGGATGCCTACGAGATCGTGGCCGGCGAGCGGCGCTGGCGCGCGGCCCAGGCCGCAGGCCTGCACGAGGTCCCGGTCGTGATCGTCGATATCGACGACAAGACCTCCCTCGAATACGCCATCCTCGAAAACGTCCAGCGCGCCGACCTCAATCCCATCGAGGAGGCCCAGGGCTATTCGCGCCTCATGGCGGAATTCTCCTACACCCAGGAGAAGCTCTCGAAGGTGATCGGCAAGAGCCGCAGCCACATCGCCAACATGATGCGCCTGAGCGACCTGCCGGATCCGGTCAAGACGCTCCTGGTCAACCGCCAGATCACGGCCGGCCATGGCCGCGCCCTCCTGTCGGTCCGGGACCCGGCCGCCGTCGCCAAGCGTATTCTCGACCAGGGCCTCAGCGTCCGCCAGGTGGAGGAAATCGCCCAGGCCGACCAGTCCGGCGCGCCGCCGAAGCTCGAAACCAAGTCGCTGAAGGTCAAGGCCGAGAAGGACCCGGACACCCGCGCTCTCGAAAAGGCGCTCCAGGACGTGCTGGGGCTGACGGTCTCCATCGATCATAAGGGCCAGGGCGGCGAATTGCGCATTCGTTACAAGACCTTGGAGCAGCTCGACGGACTTTGCCGACGCCTCAATCCGGCCGGGTAGGGCATCGGAAAGCCTGAAGCGGTTTTTGGAAAATTCCGGAGCGTCAGGTCGGCCGGGGAGGGCAGATGCTCGCTCCTGCCGGGACCGGACCGTCTCGGCAAGCGCCCATCGTCACCCGGCCTCGGGTTGCCCGAACCAGAGGCTGATGAGGGCCGCAAGCGCCACCAGCACCAGGAAGCCGTTCACGACCACGAGAAGGAAAGGTGGGATCCGGCGTACGTCCGGCAAGGGCGGCGGCGTTCCCACGAAGACCTGGCGCCAGACGGCGGCCGCGAAGCAGAAGGCGCTGAAGAGCACGAGCAGGGTTCCGGTTCCCGACACCATCCAGTTCGGCACCACGCCCTCGAGAAGCTTTTTGGCGCCGATGCCCGCAGCCAGGGCCGCCAGTCCCGTCCGCACCCAGGCCGCATAGGTCCGCTCGGCCGCAAACACCGTCCGGTCCGCGGCCAGCTCCGTGCGCCGGTCGGCGCTGTCCTTGGTGATCTCAGCCGCGACGGCCGTGCGCTCGGCCGCCCGGGCCGTGCTCTTCGCCGCCACCTTCGCCTGCTCGGCACTGCGCTCGATATCCTTCTCGGCCGGCTGCGTGACCATATCCCCTCCGCCATGCGCGACGATAACGTCGTTCTGGCCGAAAAGGTCGGAGGCTTGAAACGAGACAGGAAGAGAAAGACGGTTGGGGAAAGCGCCCTTACAGGCGTCTCAGGGCGACGGTTTCGATCCGGTGGCTCGCGCCCTTCTTGAGGATCAGGCTGGCGCGCTGGCGGGTCGGCACGATGTTCTCGCGCAGGTTGACGAGGTTGATGCGGTTCCAGAGCCCGTCGGCGGTGGCGATGGCCTCATCCTCCGGCAGCTCCGCATAACGGCGGAAATAGGAGAGCGGGTCCCGGAAGGCCGTGTGCCGCAGGCGCAGGAAGCGGTTCACGTACCAGCGGTGCAGGTCGTCCTCCTCGGCGTCGATATAGACCGAGAAGTCGAAGAAATCGGACACGAACGGGATGGCGGCGCCGTCCTTGGGCATGCGCGCCGGCTGGAGCACGTTGAGGCCCTCGACGATGAGGATGTCCGGCCGGTCGACGACGGTCTCCTCGCCGGGCACCACGTCGTAGACGAGGTGGGAATAGAGCGGCGCCCGCACGGAGCGCTTTCCGGCCTTGATGTCGGCGAGGAAATGCAGCAGCGCGCCCGTATCGTAGCTCTCGGGAAAACCCTTGCGCTCCATGAGGCCCAAACGGGTCAGCTCGGCATTGGGCAGAAGAAACCCGTCCGTCGTGACGAGATCGACCTTCGGGGTGTTGGGCCAGCGGGCCAGCAGGGCCTTGAGGACGCGCGCCGTGGTGGACTTGCCCACCGCGACCGAGCCCGCAACCCCGATGATGTAGGGCACCTTCGCGTCGTTTTCGGCCAGAAGGAAGCGCTGGGTCGCCTTGAACAACCCCTGTGTGGCCGCAACGTAGAGGGAGAGCAGACGCGACAGGGGGAGGTAGATGGCCGCGACCTCGTCCAGGGAGATCGGGTCGTTGAGGGATTGCAGCTGCAGCACCTCCTCGGCCGTAAGGGTCATGGGCGCGTCGGCGCGCAGCTTCGCCCATTCGTCCCGGCCGAAGATGCGGTAAGGCGAGAGGTTGTCGTTCTCCAACGACACCGCGTTGCGCTGGTCCATGCAGGTTCCCCCTTCGGGCTTCAGGGCTTGCGCGCAGCCTTCTCGGCCAGCCCGGATTGCGCCGTGCGGCGCTCCAGTTCGGCCATGACGTCACTTAGCGGAATGCGCGCGCCCTGCAACACGACCAAAAGATGATACAGCACATCGGCGGCCTCGGCCGTGAGATTTGCGCGATCCTCCAGCACGGCCGCGAGCGCCGCCTCCACGGCCTCTTCGCCGAGCTTCTTGGCCGCCTTGGCGGGTCCGTCCGCCAGGAGCTTCGCCGTGTAGGATTCGCCAGGAGGCGCCGCCGCGCGGGTGGCCACGATGCGGGCGAGGTCGTCGAGGGTGAAGGTGGTCATGAGAGTGCCCTGAACTCTACGCTGCCTTGTCGATCCGCATCTTCAGTCCGGCCTTCGCCATGTGGGCTTTCGCCTCGCCGATGGTGTGGGTGCCGAAATGGAAGATCGAGGCGGCGAGCACGGCGCTGGCGCCGCCTTCCTTCACGCCGGCGACCAGATGGTCGAGATTGCCGACGCCACCCGATGCGATGACCGGGATCGAGACCGCGTCCGAAATGGCGCGGACCAGGGCGAGATCATAGCCGCCCTTGGTGCCGTCCCGGTCCATGGAGGTGACGAGGAGCTCGCCCGCGCCGCGCTCGGCCATGGACTGGGCGAACGCGATGGCGTCGAGCCCGGTGGCGTTGCGCCCGCCATGGGTGAAGATCTCCCAGCGCGGCGCCTCGCCGTCAGCCGAAACCCTCTTAGCGTCGATGGCGACCACGATGCACTGATTGCCGAACTTTTCGGCCGCCTCGCGCACGAAATCCGGATTCGTCACGGCGGCCGTGTTGATCGAGACCTTGTCGGCGCCCGCGAGCAGGAGCTTGCGGATGTCCTCGACGCTGCGCACGCCTCCGCCCACGGTGAGCGGCATGAAGCAGGCCTCCGCCGTGCGCCTCACCGCATCGAGCAGGATGCCGCGCGCCTCGTGGCTCGCCGTGATGTCGAGAAAGCACAATTCGTCGGCGCCGGCCGCATCATAAGCCTTGGCGGCCTCCACCGGATCGCCCGCATCGATGAGGTCCACAAATTGGACGCCCTTGACGACGCGGCCGTCCTTGACGTCGAGGCACGGGATGAGGCGGACCTTCAGCATCAGGCTTTCTCCTTCCGCGCTGTGCGCAGCAGCGCCAGTGCCTGGTCCGGATCGATGCGTCCATCATAAAGGGCGCGGCCCGTGATGGCGCCGCCGAGGATGGCGCAGTCGGGTTGCGTCAGGCGTTCGATATCGGCCATGGAGCCTAAGCCCCCCGAGGCGATGACCGGGATCGTCACGGCCCGGGCCAGCGCCAGCGTCATGGGGATGTTGAGGCCTTTGAGAATGCCGTCGCGGGCGATGTCGGTGTAGATGATCGCCGCCACGCCCGCATCCTCGAAGCGGCGGCCGAGCTCCTCGGCCGTCAGGGTCGAGGTCTGGGCCCAGCCTTCCACGGCTACGAGCCCGTCCTTGGCGTCGATGCCGACCGCCACCTTGCCCGGATAGAGCCGCGCCGCCTCACGCACGAAGGCCGGGTCGCGCACCGCCGCAGTGCCGATGATGACCCGGGCGACGCCCTTGGCGAGCCAGCCTTCCACCGTCTTCATGTCGCGGATGCCGCCGCCGAGCTGTACGGGGATTTTCACGCGCTGCAGGATGGCTTCCACGGCTGCGGCGTTCATGGGCTTGCCCGCGAAGGCGCCGTCGAGATCGACCACGTGCAGCCACTCGAAGCCCTGGGCTTCGAAGGCGGCTCCCTGCGCGGCCGGATCGTCGTTGAAGACCGTCGCGCGGTCCATGTCGCCCTGGATCAGGCGGACGCAGCGGCCCTCCTTCAGGTCGATGGCGGGAAAGAGGATCACGGGCGCCACCTCAAAAAATTGGCGATGAGCTTCAGGCCCAGGGCCTGGCTCTTCTCGGGATGGAACTGGGTGCCGACCAGGTTGTCCCGGGCGACGATGGCGGTCACCGGTCCGCCGTAATCGACGGTGGCGACCACGTCGTCCGGCGCGGCGGGTGAGAGCGCGTAGGAATGCACGAAATAGGCATGGAGCCCGTCCGGCCCGGTGGGGATCCCGTCCAGGGCCGGATGAGCCTTCTGCCGGTCCAGGGTGTTCCAGCCCATATGCGGGATCTTCAGGGAAGGATCGTTCGGCACGATCGCCTTCACGTCCCCGGGAATCCAGTCGAGGCCCGGGGTGGTCACGTATTCGAGGCCCCGGCTCGCCATGAGCTGCATTCCGACGCAGATACCCAGGAAGGGCCGCCCTTCTTCACGGACGCGGCGCTGGAGCGCCTCGACCATGCCGGGAACCGCATCGAGGCCGCGCCGGCAATCCGCGAAGGCGCCGACGCCCGGCAGCACGATGCGCTCGGCTCGGGCGACTGCCTTTGGGTCGGACGAGACTTCGATGGCGTCGGACAGCCCCGCCTCCCGCGCGGCCCGCTCGAAGGCCTTGGCGGCGGAATGCAGGTTGCCGGACCCATAATCGACGATGACCACGCTCACCGGGGACGCTCCGCATCGGGAAAGAGGCCGATCACCGGCTCCGCACCCGGACCGGCGCGGAAGACTGGCGAAGGCGAAAGGACGGACGAGGGGGCGGGCTGGCGGGGCGCCGGCGCCTGCTGCAGCCAGCGGGCGAAGCTCCGGGCCTCCGCCTCGTCCCGGTGCGCGGCCACCACCGCGTCGACGGCCGGGCGCCCGTGCCGCTCATAGGTCCAGCGCCGGAGGCTGTTGGCCTCCAGGCCGATCAGGATCGCCAGCAGAAGTTCGGCCACGAAGGCGGCCGCGGGATTCACGTCGAGGGCCCGCAGGCCCAGATCGAGGCCGAGCGTGACCACGAGGACGAGGAGCCCGGCGAGCCAGAGCCGATGGTAGAAGAACCAGAGGCAATTGAAGATGAAGGCGCCCCACGAGAAGCCGTCCTTCACGATCTCGGCCCTCTCCAGGGCCGCCGGATCGCCCGGTCGCGCATCGCCCGCAAGGTGGAGGGTATAGGTGGTCATGGCACCGTTCCTTGAGAAGCCTTGTTCCCGAGAAGTCCCGGAAGGCCGCATCGGCCGGACAACGGGCCCGCCGGATCGGCGGATCGTCACGGCCATGCGGGCACCCGGGCAGGGAGCGTCTTCCAGATAGCGTCTTCCAGATCTAGAGCGTTCCCTTGGTGGAGGGAACGCGTCCCCCTTCCCGCAGGTCCACGGACAGGGCTTGGCGCAGGCAGCGGGCCACGCCCTTGAAGCAGCTCTCGGCGATATGGTGGCTGTTCGCCCCGTAGAGGGTCTCCACATGGAGCGTCAGCCCGGCATTGATCGCGAAGGCCTGGAAGAACTCGCGCACCAGTTCGGTATCGAAGACGCCGATCTTCTCGGTCGGGAACGTGGTCCTGAATACCAGGAAGGGGCGGCCCGAGATGTCGAGCGCGACCCGGGTCAGGGTCTCGTCCATGGGCAGGTGGATGTCCGCGTAGCGGGCGATGCCCTTCTTGTCCCCGAGGGCCTGCAGGAGAGCCTGGCCGAGGGCGATGCCGGTGTCTTCCGTCGTATGATGCTGGTCCACGTGCAGGTCGCCCTTCACCGTCACGGTGAGGTCGATCAGGGCATGGCGGGCGAAGAGCTCGAGCATATGGTCGAGGAAGCCCACACCTGTGGCGATCTCGGCCTTGCCGGTGCCATCGAGGGCGATCGACAGGGCGACATCGGTCTCGGCGGTGCGGCGGCTGACGCTCGCGGCGCGCATCGTGGAATATCCTTCGTGAAAGAGACGGCGCAATGAGGTGACGGGGCCTTCTATCAGCGTGGCGGCCGAAACGCCACCCGCGTTGCTTTTGCGGCGAAGATGATTAAGTCAGTCCCATTCCCCGCCGGAGCGATCCCTTGTCCGAGACAGCCCCTCCCAGCATGCACGCCACCACGATTCTCATGGTCCGCAAGAACGGCCGCGTCGTCATCGGCGGCGACGGCCAGGTCAGCCTGGGCCAGACCATCGTCAAGGGCAACGCCCGCAAGGTGCGCCGGCTCGCCAAGGGCGGCGTGATCGGAGGCTTCGCGGGCTCGACAGCGGATGCCTTCACGCTCTTCGAGCGGCTGGAGGCCAAGCTGGAGCAATATCCGGGCCAGCTCACCCGCGCCTGCGTCGAACTGACCAAGGATTGGCGCACCGACCGCTATCTGCGCCGCCTGGAGGCCATGATGCTCGTCGCCGACAGGGAGGTGGGCCTGCTGCTCTCCGGCGCCGGCGACGTGCTGGAGCCGGAAAACGGCATCGCGGCCATCGGCTCCGGCGGCAATTACGCGCTCGCGGCCGCGCGGGCGCTCGCCGATTCGTCTCAGGATGCGGAAGCCATCGTCCGACGGTCCCTCAACATCGCGGCCGAGATCTGCGTCTACACCAATTCCAACATCGTCATCGAAACGCTGGAAACCGAATGAACGCCTTCTCGCCCCGTGAAATCGTTTCCGAACTCGACCGCCACATCGTCGGCCAGTACGAGGCCAAGCGCGCGGTCGCCATCGCGCTGCGCAACCGCTGGCGCCGCCAGCAGCTCGAGGGCTCGCTGCGCGAGGAGGTGGCGCCCAAGAACATCCTGATGATCGGGCCGACCGGCTGCGGCAAGACCGAGATCTCCCGCCGCTTGGCGCGGCTCGCGGGTGCGCCCTTCCTGAAGGTCGAGGCGACGAAGTTCACGGAAGTGGGCTATGTGGGCCGCGACGTGGAGCAGATCGTGCGCGACCTCGTGGAGGTCGGCATCGGCCTCGTGCGCGAGGAGCGGCGCAAGCAGGTCCAGGCCAAGGCGCATCTCGCCGCCGAGGAGCGCGTGCTCGATGCCCTCGTCGGCACCACGGCCAGCGCCGCCACGCGGGACAGCTTCCGCCGCAAGCTGCGCGCCAACGAGCTCGACGACAAGGAGATCGAGATCGAGGTGCAGGGCGGCAGCCAGCAGGGCCTGCCCATGTTCGAGATCCCCGGCATGCCCGGCGCCTCGGTCGGCGCGATCAATCTCGGCGACATGTTCGGCAAGGCCTTCGGCGGCCGGTCCAAGATGCGCCGCACCACCGTGCGCGAAGCCTATGAGCCTCTGGTCACCGAGGAATCCGACAAACTGATCGACCAGGATGCCATCGTGCAGGAGGCGATCCGGCAGGTGGAGAACAACGGCATCGTGTTCCTGGACGAGATCGACAAGATCTGCGCCCGCGAGGGCCGCGCCAGCGGCGACGTGTCCCGCGAGGGCGTGCAGCGCGACCTGCTGCCGCTCATCGAGGGCACCACGGTCGCGACCAAGTACGGGCCGGTGAAGACCGACCACATCCTGTTCATCGCGTCCGGCGCGTTCCACGTCTCCAAGCCCTCGGACCTGCTGCCCGAACTGCAGGGCCGCCTGCCGATCCGCGTGGAGCTGTCGCCGCTCACGGTGGAGGATTTCAAGCGCATCCTCACCGAGACGGAAGCGAGCCTCATCAAGCAATCGGTCGCGCTCATGAAGACCGAAGGCGTCGATCTCGTCTTTACGGACGACGCCATCGATGCCCTGGCCCAGGTCGCCGTGGACGTGAACAATTCCGTCGAGAATATCGGCGCGCGGCGCCTGCAGACGGTGCTGGAGCGCGTCCTCGACGACGTGTCCTTCACGGCGCCCGACCGCTCCGGCGAAGCCGTGACCATCGACGCCGCCTATGTGCGCGGCGAGGTCGAGAGCCTCGCGAAGAACACGGACCTGAGCCGGTTCATCCTGTAACGGCCTCCAGGCTTTCCTCTCGCGTCATCCCTGAGCCTGTCGCGGGGATTTTCGTTTTTGCAGAGCTGCGGTGAATAGGCGTGGATGGCCGGTCAAGCCCGGACATGACGGGTGGGATGTGAGATGAGGCGTGGCGCGACGGATTTCTCTCCTCACCGCAAGTTGGGTGTTCCCAACTTGCGTCTCATGTGAGCGGAACTCGGAAACATCCGAGATCCCTGGGAGAGGAGAGTCGCGCAGCGCTACCCCGCGTCATTCCGGGGCCGCGGAGCGGAGCCCGGAATCTATAGCCGCTGACGGTGCAGGATAAAGCACAGCGGTTCTCGCAATGCCTTGTTCTGAGACGCTTGTGGTTATGGGTTCCGGGCTCGCCTGCGGCGCCCCGGAATGACGGTGGGGCGCTATTCCCTTCCCCTTTTCCGACACGGAACCCGCCCTCTGCGACCTCGCGTCCTCCCGGAAAGGCTCGTCGCGAAGCCCTCTGTTTGCTAGAACAAACATAGAACGAAAAGCCAATCGCAAGGGCTCGCGCCGTGATCGCTTCCGCGGGCCGAGGGAGGATCGTCATGGCGCTTCACTGCGTCACCCTTGAGGAGGGCGCCGATCTCGAAGGGTTTCGGCGGGCGGTGCGCCGGCTGATCGCCGAGGAGCTGGCGCCGCAGCACGTGACCTGGGTCGTCGAGGCGGCCGACCTGTTCGGGGACCGGGACGAACGGGAGGGCGAGGCGCCGCCGGTCGCCCTGCCGCGCAGCGTGGGCGAGATGATCGGCCTCGTCGTCCACCACCCGGATCCGGAACGCTACGCTCTGCTCTATCAGCTCGTCTGGCGCGTCCTGAACGGCGAGCGCGAGCTCCTGCACATCGAGAGCGACCCGCTCGTGCACCGGCTCAATGGGATGGCTCGGGCGGTCCGGCGCAGCCTGTCGCAGGCTGCCGCGACCGAGGACCCGATCCAAACCGGGCTCCGGCGCGTTGACCGGGAAAGCACGCAGGAGAGCGCTATGCCGACCAAAAGCAAGCCGGAAGCCAAAGCCGAAGGCCCTTGGGACCATGAGCCGAAGAGCCTGAAGGAGCTCAATGCCGCCATCGCGGCCGCGGGGCCGCTGGTGCCCGGCGCGACCCAGGCGGTGTTCGGCGAGGGCCCGGCCCATGCGGACATCGTGTTCGTCGGCGAGCAGCCGGGCGATCAGGAGGATCTGCAGGGGCGTCCCTTCGTGGGGCCCGCGGGCCGGCTGTTCGACAAGGCCTTGAAGGAGGTCGGGATCGACCGGGACAAGGTCTATCTCACCAATGCGGTGAAGCATTTCAAGTTCGAGCAGCGCGGGCACCGGCGCATCCATTCCAAGCCCACGGCCGGCGAGGTGAAGCATTACCGCCCCTGGCTGATGAAGGAGCTGGAGCTCGTCGGGCCGAAGCTCGTCGTGGCGCTCGGCGGCACGGCGCTTCTCGCGCTCACCGGCAAGCAGACGCCCATTTCCCGCTCCCGCGGGCGGGCCCGGTTCGGGGACCTGAACGGCTACGTGACCGTGCATCCCTCCTATCTGCTGCGCCTGCCGGACGAGGAGACGCGGCATCAGGCCTATGACGCCTTCCTCAGGGACCTGGCCCATATCCGGGATCTGGCGAAGGCCGATCCGCGGACGGGCGAGCTTCCTCTCGCGGCCGAATAGGCGACCCGTCATTACGGACGCGCCGGCGGCGGTCGAGATGCGCCATGGCGGGCGTGACCGTCACGCCGTGTAGCAGGATGGACACGAGGATGATGAGCCCCGCCGTGCTCCACACGAGGTTGGGTGCCTCGAAGGCGCCTCTCGAGAGCCCATAGGCGAGATAATAGACCGAGCCGATGCCGCGGATGCCGAAGAAGCTGATGAGCAGCTTCTCGTCGGCGGGCCTGGGAAAGCCCAGGAGGCTGATCCAGCCGGCGAGGGGACGCACCAGGAAGACCGCCAGGAGCGCGAAGAGGATCGCCGGCCAGGTAAGGGCCGCAAACAGGTCCGCCCCGGTGATCGCTCCGCCGAACAGGACGAGCAGCATCATCATGAGCAGGCGCTCCAGCTCCTCGGCGAAGTCGTGGAGGCGCCGGTGGTACGGATGCCCGGCCTGCGTGGCGCGCAGCGCGAGGGCCGACACGAACACCGCCACAAAGCCGTAGCCCCTCGCCATCTCGCACAGGCCGTAGACGAGGCACGTGATGCCGAGCGCCACGAACCCGACCCCGGTGCGCGACAGGCGGGCGCGGTTCGGCAGGTGGAAGGTCAACCAGCCTAAAACCCGCCCGGCGAGATAGCCGATCCCGACACCCACGACGATCTTCCAGACCACCGCATAGGCGAACCAGACCGTGGCAGTGGCGAAATCCACCTCCCCGGTGAGGAGGATCGCCAGCAGCACGAACGGGAAGGCGAGCCCGTCGTTCAGGCCGGCCTCGGACGTGAGCGCGAAGCGGACCTCGTCCTCCTCGCCGCTGCCGGGCGGCCCCACCTCCACGTCGCTGGCGAGGACCGGGTCGGTCGGCGCGAGGGAGGCGGCCAGGAGCAGGGCGGTGGCGGCCCCGAGCCCCAGGAGGCCTTGGCCCAGCAGGGCCAGGGCCACGATGGTCAGCGGCATGGCGATGCCGAGAAGCCGCCAGGTCGCCCGCCAGCGGGACCAGTGGAACGGGCGGTCGATCTTCAGCCCGGCGCCGAGCAGCGCGATGATCACCACGAGCTCGGTCAGGTGCTCGACCATCTCCAGGCGCTCGCCCGGATGGGGAATGGTGCCCGGCACGTCCGGGATCGCGAAGAGGATCGCGCCCAGACCGACGCAGACGATCGGCAGCGTCAGGGGCAGTTCCTTGAGGACCATCGGAAGCCAGGCGGTGAGCAGAACCACCGCGCCGAAGCCGGTCAGGACGACGATGTAGGAGTCCATGGGGAAGCGAACGTCCCGCAAGCTCGGCAGTTCCCGCGGCCGCGTTCCCCTATGAATTTTCGCTTAACCGCCCCTTAAACCGCCACAATTACCGTGCTCCACAACATGCGAAGGCCGGAGGATGCCGGCCGCATGAAACGGGGTAAGACGTGGCGAACGGACGCGACCGGCGCGAGCCGTCCTTCGAGACGCCGGAGACCGATGCGGGGGCGATGGATTTCCGCCTTTCGCCTGAGGATCGGGCAGGGGGCCGAATGGCGCAGAAAAGGGCTTCTCAGGGCGGGGGCGGATCGTCGCCGCGCCGCGCGCCGCGCACCAAGAAGGCCAAGCGCCGCCGGGGCGGCTCCTTCCTGCGCCGGCTGACCTACAGTGCCGTGGTCCTGTGCCTGTGGGGCGTCATCGCGGTCGGCGCGGTCGTGGCCTATTACGCCGCCCAGCTTCCGCCCATCGACCAGCTCACTGTGCCGAAGCGGCCGCCGAACATCGCCATCATGGCGAGCGACGGCTCGCTCCTGGCCAACCGGGGCGAGACCGGCGGCCAGACCGTGACCCTCAAGGAGCTGCCGCCCTACCTGCCAAAGGCCTTCGTGGCCATCGAGGACCGGCGCTTCTACGACCATTTCGGAATCGACCCCATCGGCATCGCGCGCGCTCTCTTCCGCAACGTCGCCCATCGCGGAGGCCTGCAGGGCGGCTCGACCCTGACCCAGCAGCTCGCCAAGAACCTGTTCCTGACCCAGGAGCGCACCGCCTCGCGCAAGATCCAGGAGGCGATCCTGGCCCTCTGGCTGGAGCGCAACTACACCAAGGACCAGATCCTCGAGCTCTATCTCAACCGGGTCTATTTCGGTGCCGGCGCCTACGGGGTGGAGGCGGCCGCCCAGCGCTATTACGGCAAGTCGGCCCGCAGCGTGTCCCTGTCGGAGGCCGCGGTGCTCGCGGGCCTCGTCCAGGCGCCCTCGCGGCTTGCGCCGAACCGCAATCCGGAAGCCGCTCAGTCCCGCGCCGAGCTGGTGATCGCCGCCATGAACGAGCTCGGCTTCATCACGCCGGGCATGACCAAGACGGCGCTCGGCACCCCGGCCCAGCCCGTGCGTCAGCGCGGGGCGGGCTCGATCAATTATGCGGCCGATTACGTGATGGACGTGCTCGATGATTTCGTCGGCACGGTCGAATCCGACATCGTGGTCTCGACCACCATCGACCCCGCCATGCAGAACGCGGCCGAGCGGGCGCTGGTCGACGAGCTCGATGCCAAGGGGCAGAAGTTCAACGTCAGCCAGGGCGCCTTCGTGGCCATGCAGCCGGACGGGGCGCTGAAAGCCCTCGTGGGCGGGCGCAATTACGAGACGAGCCAGTTCAACCGAGCCACCTCGGCCCGCCGCCAGCCGGGCTCGTCCTTCAAGCCGTTCATCTATCTCACGGCCGTAGAGCAGGGCCGCACGCCCAACGACGTGCGCGACGATTCCCCGGTCAACTACAAGGGCTGGACGCCCGAGAACTACGACCGCAAGTTCCGCGGGCCCGTGACGCTGCGGGACGCACTGGCCCTGTCCCTCAACACCATCGCGGTGAAGCTCAATCTGGAGGTCGGGCCGAAGGCCGTGGTGCAGACCGCCCAGCGGCTCGGCATCACGTCGCCGCTCCAGGCCAATCCATCCCTGGCGCTCGGCACCTCCGAGGTCACGCCCCTGGAGCTGGTGAGCGCCTATGCGGCCTTCGCCAATGGCGGCACCGGCGTCATTCCGTACATCATCACCCAGGTGAAGACGACGGACGGCAAGGTGATCTACCGGCGCCCGGCCGGCGGCGGCCTTGGCCGCGTCATCGATCCCGGCGCCGTCGCCATGATGAACGAGATGATGCACAACACCTTCGTCATCGGCACGGCCCGGCGGGCGCAGATTCCCGGCTGGGACCTGGCCGGCAAGACCGGCACGACCAACGACTACAAGGATGCCTGGTTCATGGGCTTCTCCGGGTCGCTGGTGGCGGGCGTCTGGCTCGGCAACGACGACGGCGCGCTGACCAAGCGCGTGACCGGCGGCAACCTGCCGACCGAGGTCTGGCACAATTTCATGAAAGTGGCCCTGAAGGACCAGAAGCCCGTGCCGCTGCCCGGCAGCGAGTATTTCCAGCGCGCGCCCGCGGATGTGCCGGTGGCGAGCGCCGGCGAAGTGCCGAATGGCGGCGTGCCGCGGGAAAGCGGCTGGATCCAGCCCCAGCCGGCCCGCCACGGCTCGCGGGAGAAGAACTTCTTCGAGAAGCTGTTCGGGCTTTAGAGCATCGGACGCAAGAGTGGGGACCGGTTTTGCGTGAACGGATGCGCAAGGCCGGAGACTCGAAGACTTGGACGTGAGTTCGAACTCACGTCCAAGTCTTCAGAGGCCTGTCAGGATTCCAGAACCTTCGTCATGTAGACCCGCCGGAGGCCCTCCTCGACGGCGCGGTGGGTCTCCACGAAGCCGAGGCGCCCATAGAGGGCGAGGTTCTCGGTCATGGCCTCGTTGGTGTAGAGGCGCAGGGCCCGGGCGCCCATCCGGCGGGCCTCCGCCTCGGCGAAGGCCAGGAGCATCCGCCCGTAGCCGCACCCCTGCGCCCTGGGATCGACCGCCACATTGTCGAGGAGCAGGGCCTCTCCGTCCGGGATCAGAACCACGAGGCCGCGGATTTCCTGCCGGTCGACCAGCACGCTCACCCGTTCGTCAACGATAAGGGCGCCGTAATCGTCCAGCATCGGCCCGGGCTTTCGCCCGATGCGGAGGATGTAGGGGGCATAGGCCGCCTGCACGATCGCCTCGACGGCGCCCCGATCCTCGGGGCCGGCTAGGCGGATGCGGGCGGACGGTTCCATCATCTCATGCCTTTCCGGTCACGCGGGTTCGGTCCGCCGCGCCCGGCCGGTGGACGCGAACAGGGCCAGCGCCAGGGTGCCGGTGGCCGCGATGGTGAGCGGCAGCGGCAGGGCGGAGGCGCCGAGATTCTGGCCGAGCACGATGCCGAGGATCGCCGCGAAGGTCATCTGGCAGATGCCGAGGAGCGAGGAGGCGGCGCCCGCCCGCTCGGGGAAGGGCATCAGGGCCGAGGCCATGGATTGCGGCATCGTGAGGCCGACCCCCAGGGCATAGACCGCCATGGGGCCGGTGACCGCCATGAAGGAGCCGATCTCAAGGGCGACCAGGACGAGCATCGTGAGCCCGCCCACCGCGAGGCACGCGACGCCGATCCGGATCGTGCCGTCGAGGCCGCGCGGCCCCACGAGCCGCTGCGCCAGGGACGTGCCGGCGATGTAGCCCAGCACCATGAAGCCGAACGAGAAGGCGTAAGGAAGCTGGCCGAGGCCGTAGAGGCCCTGGAGCACGAAGGACGAGCCGGAGATGAACGCGAAGAGGCCGCCATAGGTCAGCATGGCGAGGCCCACATAGACCCGGTAGCCCGGGTGCCGCAGCAGGCTGCGGAAGCCCCTGAGGATGGCCGGGAAGGAGATCGGATGCGGCGATTTCTGGCGGATCGGCTCGGGCAGGCGCCAGGCCACCGCGGCCGCCAGGATGCCGCCGCCCAGGATGGTGACGATAAAGTTCATGCGCCAGCCGCCCGCCTGGGTGACGAGACCGCCGATCACCGGCGCCAGGGCCGGGACGACCCCCATGATCGTCCCCATGCGCGACAATTCCCGGCCGGCGCGGGGGCCCTCGTAGAAGTCGCGCACGATGGCACGGGCGAGCACGATAGGCCCCGAGGCGCCCAGTGCCTGCACGAAGCGGGCCGCAATCAGCGTCTCGATGGACGGGGAGGCGGCGCAGACCAGGCTCGCCAGGGTGAAGAGCCCGAGCCCGAACAGCAGCACCGGCTTGCGGCCGATCCGGTCCGAGACGGGCCCATAGACGAACTGCCCGGCCGCAAATCCCAGGAGGAAGGCCGAGAGGGTGAGCTGCGCCTGGCCGGTGCTCGCCCCGAGCTCCGCCGCGATGGCCGGCAGGGCCGGCAGGTACATGTCCGTGGAGAGCGGCCCCAGGGACGTGAGGAACGCAAGGAGGACCGTCAGGGCGAGGGTGTCGGGCTTGAGCATGGGACCGGAAGATGCCGTGGGTCTCCGGCTTAGCGCATTTTCGCCCGCGGTCGAATCCGAAAAGCGGTCCGGCCGGTCCGGCCGGCTCCGGTCCTGTGCCTTATGGTGCGGCTAATCGAGAACCTGGCACAGCTTCGGCCGGCCCGGGACGGGATCTCCGAAGACGCCGTTGCTGCAGGAGACGCCGCCGCGATAGGTGCCCTCGACGAAGCGCCCCTGGATGCCGTAGCGGACGCGCCTCACGCCCGCGAAGCGGCAGAAGCCGTTCTCCGGCGCACAGGTCCGCCAGACCGGCCTCTCATCGTCTGGCCTTCCATAGCCCGCATCCGGATCGAACACATCGGGGCGCCGGTCATGGATGCGGGTGCCTTCGCGATGGAAGCCGTAGCCGGGGCGCCCGTCGAACCGGCGGGCCAGATAGGCGCAGCCTTTCGGGACGCCCCGGGCGGGATCGCCGAAGACCGGGTTGGAGCACATGATTCCCCGCCCCGAGACCGCCAGCGCCGTCTGGCGCCCGGGCACCCCGTAGACGACCCGGGTCGGGTAGGGTACGCGGCAGAATTCGTTTTCCCGCGCGCAGGGCACGAGGTCCTGCGCGAAGGCGGCGGGCATGGCCGCCAGCAGGCCGAGGCTCACGAGCACGGCCATTCCGATCGAACGCAACATGGGGGTCCTCCCTGTTCGGTCCGATCAGCCTATGAGTGTTTCCGTTAATAATGAAATAATGTATCGAAGACTCATCTGAAGCAGATCTGGCGCCGCGTCGGGTCGTGTTTCGACACGCCCAGTTCAACCATTGTGGGGACGGCATGACCGAGCCGAGCAAGACCGATATCCTGCACATCGACATCGCGGGCGCCTTCAGGCGCTTCCCGTTCCCCGTCCTGTCCGTTGCGCTCTTCGCCGGGTGGCTCATTGCCGTCGCGCTTAAACCCTCCCTGGCCCGTCACTTCCTCAACCTGGCCGACGGCATTCCGTCGATGGCGTTGCTCGCTCTCGCGTTCAGCACCACGGCAGGCTTCGCGACAATTCACAAAAGGAAGCTGAGCTGGGCCGTGCAGGGGGCCGCCTTTCTGAGCGGCCTTGCGGCCGGCTACGCGCTTCGCTCAAGTCCCGGCGAGATGATCCTCGTCCTCCTCGCGTCAGTCTGCGCAGCCTCGCTGGCAGCCGGCCTCGCAGCCCGGCAGGGGGCCCGGGGCTTCTGGTTCGCGAATGTCCGGCTGGCCGTGGCCCTGGCGCTCGGCATTGTCGCGGCCGGCATCCTCACCATCGGCGGCGCGATCATCCTGTCGGCGGTCGAGACCCTTCTGGGCGTGAAGACAGACCAGGTTTCGGAGATCCTGCTGATCGGCCTGTGGGGCTTTGCCCTGCCGGTGTTCTGCCTCGCCACGGCGTGCTTCGAGGAAGAGGATTCGCCCGAGGGCACAGCCCTGGTCCGCATCCTGTCGGTCGCGACGGACGTGCTGCTCGTCCCGCTCATGCTGATCTTCGCGGCGGTGATCTATGTCTATGCAGCCCGGATCGCGGTCTTATGGGAATTGCCGAAGGGGCAGATCGGCTGGATCGCGCCCGCCTATCTGGTTCTCGGCTACGGCGTCTTTCTGCTGGCGCAAGGGCCAGAGCCGTATCTCGCCCGCCTCAGGACCCTGTTCGGGCGCTTCTTCATTCCCGGCACCCTCGTGCCCCTCGTCCTGCTGGCCCTCGCGGTGGCGGTGCGCATCGAGGCCTATGGCATCACCCAGGACCGCTATCTTCTCGCGCTCATGGTCGTGGGCGGCGCGCTGCTGGCCGGCGCGGCCCTGGTCCGGCGGCCCTTCGAGATCCGGCTCCTGCCTCTAATGGGCGGGATGCTGGCGCTCCTGGGGGCTCTCGGTCCGCCCCCCATTCCGGCCGGTACGCCGCGCATGGACGAAACCGTGACAACCGTAACGCCCTTGGAGACGGAGAGCTTCGATTTCACCCAGGGCGATATCCTCAGGCTGCCGACCGTGACCGTCATCGGCAGTTTCAGGCTCGACGAGTCGGATAGGTCTCGGTCCTATGGTTTCGGCTCCCCGGCATTCACGCTGCGGATCGAAGGCCATTGGCTGGAAGTTTCGGGCGATGGAGCCACGACCCGCTTCGATCTTTCCCCTCTTCTGACCATGGGCAGACCGGGCGAGAAGAGCGCCCCCGTTCTCGGGAGCGTCGAGGGTCGGAAAGGCGATCTCATCGTCGGACGGGTCGAGCGCACCAAGGGGGCGGACGGACCTAACCTTCAAACGCTCTGGGGCAGAATCGTCCTGTACTGAACGGCCTGCCCGGCCCCTCACCCGAACCGGTGCAGGGCGCTGCCGTAGGTCTTGAGCCAGGCCTCGGCCTCCTCGGTGCGCGGGCAGAGGTCGTGGGTGAGCTTCCAGAACCGGTGGGAATGATTCAGTTCGCGCAGATGCGCGACCTCGTGGGCCGCGAGGTAATCCAGCACGAAGGGCGGCGCCATGACGAGGCGCCAGGAGAAATTCAGGGCGCCGGTCGCCGAGCAGGAGCCCCAGCGGCTCTTGGTGTCGCGCACGGTGATCCGCTTCGCCTTGACGCCGAGGGTGGCGGTGTGGCGCTTTACGGCCTCGGCGAAATCGCGCTTCGCCTCGGCCTCCAGGAAGTCCTGGACCCGGCGGGCCACGTGCGGCCGCTCTCCCGAAACCGCCAGGATCGGAGTGCCGTCGGCCGCGCGGGTGGCCTGGGTTGTTCCCCTAATGTTCGACCAATGAACGATCTTATGGGGAACGCCGCGCAGGGGCACGAGGGCGCCGGGCTCGAAGAGCACCCGCATGGGCACCTTGGCGAGCCGCGCGGCGATCCAGCCGCCATGGCTGTCGGCGAAACGCTGCGCGATGCCGAGGTCGGTCCGCTCAGGAATCGTCAGCACCACCTCGCCGGTCGCGTTGGACACGCGCAGGGTGATCCGCTTGGCGGTGGGCCGGCGCTTCAGGGCCACCTTGAAGGCTTGGCCGTCGTGGGAAACTTTGAGATGGGGAGGGTCCGCAGGGACGCGGCGGAACAGGGCGAATCTCATGTCGGCAATCTGCCCCGAAGGGGCAGAATTGTCAGCGCAGCCGTTTGCCGCTGCTCCTGCGACGCCAAAACCGGGCGTCGGGACTTGACGCCTCCACGACTCCCACCACAGCCGCCATTGTCCTGTTTCGGCCATCGCGCCCCGTTGATTCGGCGGCCGCGTTGCAGCCGGAAAACCCGACGGAAGGGCTCCTGGAGCGGCGCCGTCGAGCTTGACCATACAGGATTCCGACCTGAAGCGCGATGCTGGCCCGAGGGGGCGCCGGGTCAGGCCTGCTTCGCCTCACCCTGCTTCGCCCCACCTTGCTTCGCCTCGTGGAGCGCGATGAAATCGCGGATGCGGGGCGCGATCTCGGCGCGGAAGCGGGAGCCGTTGAAGACGCCGTAATGGCCGACGCTCTTCTGCAGATGGTAGAGCTTCTTCTCGGCCGGGAGGTTCGGGGTCAGTTCCAGGGCCGCCTTGGTCTGGCCGATGCCCGAAATGTCGTCCCGCTCGCCCTCGATGGCCATGATGGCGCAGCGGCGGATCGACATGAGGTCCACGGGCTTGTCCCGGTGCATCATCTCGCCCTTCGGCAGGTCGTGCCGGACGAAGACGGTGTCGACGGTCTGGAGATAGAACTCGGCCGTCAGGTCCATGACCGCGAGGTATTCGTCGTAGAAGTCGCGGTGTTTCTCGGCCGAATCACCGTCTCCCTCCACCAGGTGCTCGAACATCTCCCAATGGGCGTTCACGTGCCGGTCGAAATTCATGGCCATGAAGCCGGAGAGCTGCAGGAAGCCCGGATAGACGCTGCGCCAGAACCCCGGATGGGAGGGCGGCACCTTGGTGATGCAATGGCGCTCGAACCATTCGATGCCGCGCCGTTCCGCCAGCTCGTTGACGGCGGTCGGCGAGCGGCGGGTGTCGATGGGGCCGCCCATGAGAATCATGGAGCGCGGCGTGCAGGGATCCTTCTCGGCCTCCATGCGGGCAATGGCGGCGATCACCGGCACGGCCGGCTGGCAGACCGCCATCACATGGAGGTCCGGCCCGAAGGACCGGAACATGGCGATCATGTAGTCGATATAGTCGTCGAGGTCGAAGCGGCCCTCCGCCAGGGGCACCATGCGGGCATCCGCCCAGTCGGTGATCATCACCCGGTGGGTGGGCAGGAAGGTCTCGACCGTGCCGCGCAGGAGCGTGGCGTAATGGCCCGACATGGGCGCGACGATCAGGAGGCGCGGCTGCGCGGCCGCGCCCGGAAAGTCCCGCTCGAACGAGATCACGTCGCAGAAGGGGCGCTCCCACACGATCCGCTCGGTCACGGCGACCTCGCGGCCGTCGATGACGGTGGTCGCAAGGCCGAAGGAGGGCTTCTCGTAGCGGCGCGTCGTGCGCTCGAACATCTCGCAGGCGGCCGTGACGGTGCGGCCATAGGCGGTGTTCGTCAGAGGATTGTCCGGATTCTCGAACAGGGACTTGGTAACGTCCGATGCCGCACGGGCGGGCCCGAGCAGCCAATGGGCAGCCTCATACCAATAATAGGAAAAGTTCATCTAAAAACCCCATATGGTCAGGTGTCCCCTGTTTTCCTCGAAAGCCGAGCCGGACTTATCCTCAACCATGACGGTAAAATGAAAGTTCCTGTTTACAAAAGCAAGGCTCCATAAGTCTGATGCGAAATCTTGGGAATATTGGCCTCATATCCGGCCGTAAGCCTCTGAACATCAGGAAACTTTGTGTCCGCCATCTTGCTTGGCGCGCCGGATGCCGGCCCTATCCTGTTGGCTGATGATGGACATTCGACCCGAACGCCTGACCCACAATGCCCGGCAGCTGCGCCTGGACACCCTGGTGCGCCTGCGCTGGCTGGCCATTGCCGGGCAGACCGTCGCGGTCGCCGTGGTGCGGTTCGGCCTCGGCTTCGACCTGCCCTTCGGCCTGTGCATCTCGGTGATCGCGGTCTCGGCCGCCGTGAACCTGATGCTGCGCATCGAATATCCGGCCAGCTACCGGCTCGGCGACAATGCCGCGACCGTGCTTCTGGCCTTCGACACCCTGCAGCTGGCGGGGCTGCTCTATCTCACGGGCGGGCTGGAGAACCCCTTCGCGATCCTGTTCCTCGCACCGGTGCTGATCTCGGCCACGGCGCTGACGCCGGAGCGGACTCTCGCCCTGGGCCTTCTGGTGATCGGGCTTGCCACGCTCCTGACCCTCACGCATCGGCCCCTGCCCTGGGCGCCGGGCCAGGCCTTCGCGCTGCCATTCCTCTACGTCACGGGCATCTGGACCGCGATCCTGCTCGGCACGGTGTTCATCGGCATCTATGCCTGGCGGGTGGCCGAGGAGGCGCGCCAGCTCGGACAGGCGCTCGCCGCCACGGAGCTGGTCCTCGCCCGGGAGCAGCACCTCTCCCAGCTCGACGGGCTGGCCGCCGCGGCCGCACACGAGCTCGGCACGCCGCTCGCCACCATCGCGCTCGTGGCGAAGGAGCTCGACCATGCGACCCCGGCCGACAGCCCCACGGCCGAGGATCTGAAGCTCCTGCGGGAGCAGGTGGAGCGCTGCCGGACCATCCTGACCAAGCTCACCTCCATGGGGCAGGAGGAGGAGAGCGGCTTTCTGGAGACCATCTCGCTCCAGCATCTGGTGGAGGAGATCATCGAGCCGCAGCGGGCGCTGGATTTCGATATCCGGGTCCTGTGCCACGGGGAGGGGCCGGAGCCCATGGCGCGCCGCAATCCCGGCGTGGTCTACGGCCTGTCCAATATCCTCGACAACGCGGCGGATTTCGCCGAGACCCACGTGACCGTGGAGGCGAACTGGACGCCCCAGGAGGTCTCCCTGGAGATCCGGGACGACGGCCCGGGCTATGCCCCCGACATCCTGCTGCGGGTCGGGGAGCCCTATGTGACCACGCGCAGCGCCGCTAAGCGCGCCGAGGGCGACGCCGAGGAGGAGGGCGGATCGGGGCTCGGGCTGGGGCTGTTCATCGCCAAGACCCTGATCGAGCGCTCGGGCGCCCAGCTCACCCTCACCAACGCGGTTCCGCCGGACCATGGCGCCATCGCGCGGATCGTTTGGCCCCGTCATGCGTTTGAACAGGGTGCGGCAATTTTGCCGCAGGCCGGAAGGGGAGAAGGCCTCACGGAAGAAGGCAACAATTCCCATATATGAGAGCGAGCCGCACCGGGCTCGTCTTTCAGGGAGGCTTCTCGGATGCAAGGAGATGTTCTGATGGCCGATGCGCCCGTGGCGTTCGAGGATCGCGCCGACAAGAGCCTCTTGATCGTGGACGACGACCGTCCCTTCTCGACGCGCCTCGCCCGCGCCATGGAGAGCCGCGGCTACCAGGTCCGCGTGGCCGAGAGCGTGGCCGAGGGCATCGCGGCGATCGAGAGCGAGGCCCCCGCCTTCGCGGTGATCGACATGCGCCTCGGCGACGGCAACGGCCTCGATGTGATCGAGCGGCTCAAGAACCGCCGCCCCGACGCCCGTGGCGTCATCCTCACGGGCTACGGCAACATCGCGACCGCCGTCACGGCCGTGAAGATGGGCGCCTTCGACTACCTCGCCAAACCCGCCGACGCGGACGAGATCCACGCCGCCCTCATGGCCCGCCCGGGCGAGCGCGCGACCCCGCCCGAGAACCCCATGTCGGCCGACCGGGTCCGCTGGGAGCATATCCAGCGGGTCTATGAGCTGTGCGGCCGCAACGTCTCGGAAACCGCCCGCCGCCTCAACATGCACCGCCGTACCCTGCAGCGGATCCTGGCCAAGCGCGCACCGCGTTAGGAAAGTGGCTCGCCGCTTCCGGCAGCGGGCCGACTCACCGAGCCCGTAAGCAAAAGGCCAGCCTCGTAAGGCCGGCCTTTCGATGATCCAGACGACAGGCCGTCAGAGAAGGAAATCGCTTGCCACGAGCTGGGCGGTCTTGACGCCCGTCAACGTGATGGTCGCATCGGTCGCAAGGACGATCTCGGCGTTGCCGGCGGCATTGTCGTGGATCTTCAGATCCGCAAACGTCTTGAAGCCGTAGGCAAGCAGGTCGATCTTGTCCGTCTGGGCGTGCGAGAAGTCGGTGATCGTGTCCTTGCCGTCGCCCTTGGCGAACACGAACCGGTCCGCGCCGCCGCCGCCCGTGAGGGAATCGTCGCTCGCTCCACCGTTCAGTGTGTCGTTGCCGCCGACCACGTTGGTGCCGCTTACGATTTTGAAGTCACCATAGAGAGTATCGAATCCGCCGCCGCCGTTGAGTACGTCGTTTCCGCCGGCCGCAAAGTCCAGCCCCTCGTAAGCATCTCCAATGAGGATTTCCTGGCCCGCCGCGCCCGTGAGGATGTCGTGCCCGCCAACGGTATGGTCCGACATCGTTTCTGCGTCGCCGCACATCGGCGCGGCACTTCCGAAAATGCGGTCATCGCCACCTTGGGCCTGACCGGACATTTTGAGCGCGTCGCCGTAGGCGGGGCCGCTCGCAAATAGATGCGCGTCGCCCATGTAAATCAGATCTGCACCGCCGCGAGTGAACTCGCTCATGAGCACTGCATCCCCATAGGTCGTTGCCTGAATAGCGGCTTCCGCATGGAGAATATCGGCGCCGCCGGTAGCGTGACTTTTCATGACAATCGCATCACCGCAAAGTCTCTCATTGCCCTCAAGCGAAGTGCCTGTGTAAAGCTTGTCGTTGCCACCGCGGGTGTAGCCATCCATGCTGTAGGCGTCCCCGCGCAGGTCGTCGTCCATTAGGCCACCATTGAGGTAATCGTCGCCGCCGATCGCCCTGTCATGCATCTGGGTGGCGTCGCCGATCAGCGTGTCGCGGCCATCGTTGCCGTAGAGCTTGTCGTTTCCGCCGCGCGTGGCCTTCCACATGTAGGCCGCATCGCCGACGACCACGTCGTAGCCGTTGTCGCCATGGATGATGTCGACGCCGCCCCGGGCATAATCCCGTAGGGTGTAGGCATCGCCGTAGAGCGCATCCCGCTCCTCATTGCCGCGGATCGCGTCATTGCCGCCCCTCGCATAGCGCAGCATCGTGAAGGCATCGCCGTAGATGTAGTCCCTCCCGGCATCACCGGTACCGAGATCGCCATAGAGGTAGTCGTTGCCGCCAATTCCGGAATACGAGATCGTCTTGGCGTCGCCGAAGAGCTTGTCGTTGCCGCCAAACCCATAAATCTTGTCGTTGCCGCCGCGCCCAACGTTCAAGGTGCGGGAGGTATCGCCGTAGATGTTATCGACCGACAGGGTCCCTTTCAGAGTGTTGCTGCCGCGCGTGCCAACGAAGGTCGTCATAGAGTGATCCTCAAAGTTGAGAGAAGAGCCGTATAAATACCAATTCTTAATATACTATAACATTTCCTTGACAGCGCAGAATACGGAACCTTCTGTCGCACGGCGACACGCCGCGCAGCGTCAGTCCGTTCTACGAGCTGTCGCGGGTATCCGGACGGGGCTTAGAGCCGCCCGTCCTGGACCGCGTCGGGATCGGCCAGTGCGTGCAAGGCGAGTGCCGCGGCCTGGGCGAAGCGCAGGGTCACGGCCTTGCGGCGGGCGCCCGCGAGCGGGTGGCGCCTTGCCTCACGCAGGATGGCGGCGCCGAAGCTGTCGGCGACGATGAGGCCGCGATCCTCGGGCAGGATCTCGAACGGCACGGTCTCGGGTACGGCGAAATAGAACCGGTCGCAGAAATCCTCGTAATCCGGCCATTTCCGGTCGGCGCGGAAATCTGCCACGCTCGACTTGATCTCCACGATGGTCAGCACCCCGTCGGGCGCCAGCGCGATGATGTCGGCGCGCCGGCCGTTCGCCAGGGAGAATTCCGGCAGGGTCGCGTGGCCGAGCTGGGCGAAGAGGCGGCGCACGCCGCGCTGCACCCCGGCCGCCACGAGGGACTGGCGCCCATCGGGCGGGAGGAGGGACGGGGCGGCGGAACGGGCGGGCGAATCGGACATGGGTCGAGACTAATCGCAGCACTGGCGCCTGCAACGTCTCCTGTGTCGCGGCCCGGAATCAGTGCAGCATCAGGTTGCGCGGCGCCAGATCCTCCAGCATCTCGCGCAAATCCTCGAGGTGAGGGTTGATCGACAGGGCGATCTGGAAGGCCGCCCGCGCCTCGTTGAGGCGCCCGTGGCGGAGGCAGATCTGGCCGAAGCCCGACACGGCACCGAAATGGCGCGGCTCGAGCTCGAGGGTGCGGGCGATGTCCGCGAGGCTGTCCGCATCGCGCTTCTCGATGAAGCTCAGGGTCGCCCGCTTGTTCCAAGCCTCCGCCCAGCCGGGATGGCGCGAGACCAGCCGGTCGAGGAGCGGGCGCGCCTGTTTCAGGGCGCCGGACGCCAGGGCGTCGATCGCCTCCGCCATGGTCTCCTCGGCGGTCTCGTCCTCGTGGGAGGCCCAGATGGCCCAGATCATGTCTTCCACCTCCTCGGGCGGCCGCGGGCCCTGTTCCTGGGCCAGCTCCCGGAACAGATCATCGAGGCGCGCGGGCATGTCCGGCGCCGGGCGCCGGGAGGGCAGGTCGAGGATCAGTCCGAAGACGGAATCGAGGGGCGGTGACGGGTTCGGCGGCATGGTGGCTGTCGGTGGGATCCCGGTGAAATCCGGCGCCGTGTGTCACATAGGGGGAAGCTCCTCCGCGGCGAGGGGGGAGGCGGATTGTGTCGCGGCCCGGCGACGCCGCGGCTCCTTTCGAGGGCCGTGTGCCGGAGCCTCTGGCTCTTGTCTTCAGGCTTCGGTAACGTCGGCACGGGGCTGCGGCGGACGCAATGGCGGAAGCCTGGTCCCGCATGCCGATCCGGAGCGTCCGGATCCGCCCGTCTGGACTTGTCCCTGGAGGTGACATGGAGCGCGACCCGCTGCGCCTGGCCTGGAAGACCGATCCCGCCCGCCACCTGCTGGGCTTCCTGCTCCTGGCCGTGGCAGGAGGGCTGCTGGTGCTCGGCCTCCACCTCGTGCGCGCAGTCACGGACCTAGCCACGGGCGCCGCGGACCCGGCCGCGCCCTTCCTGCCACTTGCCGTGAGCCTGCCGGAGATGACCGGGCGGGCGCCCCTCGTGCTCTTTCCGGGCTTTACGCTTGCGCCCGAGACCCACCTGAAGGTCGCCATCGGCGCCCTGGCGCTGGTGCCTATTCTCATCGCGCTGGCCCTCGCCCTTCTCAACTGGGTGACGGTCGGCATCCGCACCCGGACCTTCCAGCGCATCCTCTCGCGCATGCTCGACGCGGTGCTGAAGGCCTCTCCGGCGACCGCCGACGTGACGGACGCAACGGAGCTGGCGAGCGAGACCCTGTCCCGCGAGGGCGGGATCCTGGGTTCGGCCCTGATCTCGTCCCTGCGCCAGGGCGGCATGATCGGCCTGTGCGTCGCCTTCGCGCTGGTGACCGATTGGCGGCTCGGCCTCACGCTCGCGGCCATGCTGATCCTGGGCGGGATCCTCAACGCCCGTCGGGCGCTCTTGCGGGTCGACATGGCCAATGCGCGCCGCCGGGAGGGGGAGGGGGTCGAGGCCGTCTGGAGCGACCTGATCCATCGCCTGCCCGCCCTGCGCGCCCACGGCACCGCGGCCTTCGAGCGGGAGCGGATCGGCCGGACGCTGGCCCAACGCCACGGCCCGGTCCTGTCCCGGGAGCGGCGTCTCGCTTGGGCCGAATCCTTCGCGGCTGCCATCCTGATGCTGGCGCCCCTCGCGCTCCTGGCCGTGGGCGCCTGGCTTTCGCCTCATCCGTCCCTCACGGCCGGAGCGCTCGCGGCCTCGGCGCTTGCGGCAGCCCTCGCGGCCTACGGGGTGCGCGAGCTCGTGGCCTGGCAGCAGATCGTGGACCGGACCCGGCTCCTCCTCGGCGAACTCGCCCGCAGCCTCTCGGCCATGGAGCCCCGGGACCGCCCGGCCGTCGCGCCCTTGCCGCAGAACGGTGCTTTGGTGGCCAAGGGTGTGTCGGCCTACGACCCCGCGAGCGGCGCCCGGATCACGGGAGTCGATCTTCACATCGCCTTCCCGTCCCACGTGGCCCTGGTGGGCGACGGGGATGCGGGGCCGCGGCTTCTTGCGGCCCTCATCGGCGGGCAGCTCTCCCCGTCCACGGGGCATCTCACCTATGGCGGCGCGGATCTGAGCGCCGCCGATCCGGTGTCGCGGGCGCATCGCATCGCGCTTGCGGGCGACACGGTGCTGTTCCCCGGCTCCATGCGGGACAACCTCGTCTACGGTGCCGCCGCGCCGGCCGCGGAACTCGACCGGCGCCTCATCGACGCGGTCGCGACCGCCGGGCTCGACCGGCTGATCCATGCCCGGGGCCTCGCCGGCACGGTCGACCCGAAGCGCGAGCCGGATCTGGCGGCGGCGCTGGTGGAGACCCGCCGGGACGTGCGCAAGGCGCTCGCCCGCGAGGAGCTCGACCGGTTCGTGGATCCCTTCGACGCCAAGCGCTTCAACCGCTATGCGACCATCGGCGAGAACCTCCTGTTCGGAAAGGCCATCGGCGACACGTTCCGGGAGGACCGGCTCGCCGGCCATCCCTTCGTGCGGGCGATCCTCGAGGCCGAGGACCTGACGAAGCCGCTCGCGCGCATGGGCCTGTCCATCGCCACCAGCATGATCGAGATCTTCTCCGACATTCCGGACGGCCACCCGCTCTTCGAGCGTTTCTCGTTCTTCTCAGCCTCGGACCGCACCTATTTCGAGGACCTGGTGGAGCGGCGCAAGGAGAACCGGCGCGGGGTCCAGACTGCGCGCGACCAGGAGCGCCTGATCGGTCTCGCGCTGCTCTATAACGAGAGCCGCCACCGCCTCGGTCTGCTCGATCCGGGCATGGAGACCCGGATCGTGGCCGCGCGGGCGGATTTCACCCGGATGCTGCCGGTGAGCCTGCAGCCCGCCATCGAGTTCTACGACGAGACCCGCCTGTGCACGGCCGCGAGCGTTCAGGACAACCTGCTCTTCGGCCGCATCGCGGCCGACCAGGCGGGCGCCGCGGAGGCGGTCCAGAAGGTGATCCGGCGGGTGCTGACGGATCGCGGCCTGGACGACGACGTCTCCCGCATCGGCCTCGCCATGCCGATCGACCCGCAGGGTGGCGATTTGACGCTGGCCGAGGTCGCGGCCATCGACCTGGTGCGCTGCCTGGTGCGCCGGCCCGACATCCTGGTGGTCCAGCGCGCCCTGGACGGGCTGCCCGGCCCGGCCGCCGACAAGCTCGTGGCGGACCTGCGCCGCGCCATGATCGGACGAGGCCTCATCCTGGTCACGCCCGAAATCACGCCCGCCATGGATCGTCCGCCCTTCGATTCGGTTATCCGTTTCGAGCGCGGCGAGCCCGTGGAGGCCCCTCGCGCCGCAACCCAGCCGGAGGCCATGACCGCATGACAACCGTCCGATGCTTGCTTCGCCTGTCCGCATGTGCGCTAGCGCACATGCGTCGATCCTCCATTCGGCGATTGTCTTGACATGGTCAGGCGCGCGGCATCCTCCGATCCGCTCCAGATCCGATTCTGGGGCACCCGCGGCTCGACCTGTGCATCGGGCCCCCGCTTCGTGGAGTTCGGCAGCCATACGGCCTGCGTCGAGGTCCGGTGCGGGGAGCGTCTCTTCGTCGTCGATGCCGGCAGCGGCCTGATGGCCCTCGGGGCCGAGCTGGGCGCGGATGCGCCGGCCGAGATCGACCTCCTCTTCAGCCACCTGCATCTCGACCATATCTGCGGGCTTCCCTTCTTCAAGCCCGCCCTGCTCGGCTGCAACCGGGTCATCCGCACCTATTGCGGCAACATGGACGGGGAGAGCGCCGAGGCGGCCCTCGGGCGCCTTTATGCGCCGCCCCTCTTCCCCGTCAGCCTCGACCAGCTCCCGGCCCATTTCGAGCATCGCGGCTTCAGGGCCGGCGAGACCCTCACGTTCCCGGACGGCGCCACGGTCGCGACCCATCGCCTGAACCATCCGGGCGGCGCCACCGGCTACCGGTTCGAGCATGGCGGCCGCAGCGCCTGCTACATCAGCGACCTCGAGCATAGCGATCCCTGGCCCGATCCGGCCCTGACGGCCTTTGTCCGCGACACGGACCTCATGATCTATGACGGCATGTTCTCGGAGGTCGAATATTCCCGCTGCCGGGGTTGGGGCCATTCCACCTGGGAGAAGGGGGTTGAGCTGGCGAAGGCCGCGAACGTGAAGTCCCTGGCGATCTTCCATCTCTATCCTGGCCATGACGACGCCTTCCTCAAGGCCGCCGAGGCCGAGATGCAGACGGTCATGCCTTCCGCCTTCGTGGCCCGGGAGCGCCAGACGGTTTCTTTCGCGCCCGTGACCGGCGAGGCGGTTGCGGAACGGGCAAACCCCGCTAAGGTGCCGGCCGTCTAGGGCCGCGCGGGCGAATGCCGGATCTTTCCGGCCCACCCCGCCGAAACGATCACGCAGCGGGCTTTTCAAGAACCTGATGTCAGCACCCATCCTCGTGACCGGCGCCGCCGGGTTCATCGGCTTCCATGTGGCCAAGAGGCTGCTCAGGGACGGCCACATGGTGGTCGGCGCGGACAGCTTCACGCCCTATTACGACGTGAGCCTGAAGGAGGCCCGCTTCGCGAGGCTGACGCCCCACAATACCTTCGTGCCCGAGCGGATCGACCTGTCCGAGGCCGAGGCGACGCAGGATCTCTTCCGCCGCCACCGCTTCGAGCGGGTGATCCATCTCGCGGCCCAGCCCGGGGTCCGCTTCATCGATGCGGGGCCCTATGCGCGCTCGAACCTCGTCGCCTTCGTCAACATGCTGGAGGCCTGCCGCCACGGGGACGTGCGGCATCTGATCTATGCGTCGTCGAGCTCCGTCTACGGGGCGAACCGCAAGCTGCCCTTCTCGGAGCACGACCCGGCCGACCATCCGATCAGCGTCTATGCGGCGACCAAGCGCGCGAACGAGATGCTGGCCCATTCCTACGCGCATCTCTTCGGGCTTCCGGCCACGGGCCTGCGCTTCTTCACGGTCTACGGCCCCTGGGGCCGGCCCGACATGGCGGTCTACACCTTCACGCGCGCCATCGCGGAGGGCCGCGAGATCCAGGTCGCCAATGCCGGCAGGGTCTGGCGCGACTTCACCTATGTGGACGACATCGTCGAGGGTATCGTGCGCCTGGTGGACCAGGCCCCCGCGGCCGATCCGGCCTGGGACGCCATGGCGCCGGACCCGGCGACGAGCAGCGCGCCGCACCGGGTCTACAATATCGGCAACGATCGGCCCGAGGAGGTGAACCGGCTCATCGCGCTGATCGAGGAGACGCTCGGCCGCAAAGCCATCCGCGTCGACAAGCCCCTGCCGCCCGGCGACGTGCTGGAGACCCGCGCCGACGTGACCGACCTGCGCCGCGCCGTGGGCTTTGCGCCGTCCATCTCCCTGGACGAGGGCGTGCGCCGGTTCGTCGAATGGTATCGGGATTATCACGGCGCCTGACATGCTCTTCGTCCTCGCTCTTCTGTCGGCCCTCCTGTCGGCCCTGCTGATCGTCGTCCTGAAGCCCCTGCTGGTGCGCTACGCCCTGGCGCGCCCCAATGCGCGCTCAAGCCACCGGGTCCCGACCCCGCAGGGCGGCGGGATCGCGGTCGTCGGCGCGAGCCTCCTCGTGACCGGGCTCGCCGTCCTCCTGTTCCCTGGTCTCGACGGACCGGCGGCCGAGTCCTTCCTGGTCGCGGCGGCGGCCGGCCTCGTCCTCGCGGCCGTGGGCGCGACCGACGACATCCGCCCGCTGCCCACGATCCCGCGCCTTCTCCTGCAGATCGGGGCCGTGACGGCCGTGGTCCTGACGAGCGACATGCGCCTCCTGCCCGGTCTCGTGCCGCTCAGCCTGGAGCGCGCGCTCCTCGTCTTCGGGGGCGTCTGGTTCGTGAACCTCGTCAATTTCATGGACGGGCTCGACTGGATCACCGTAGCCGAGATGGTGCCGGTCACGGGTTTCGTGGCTCTCTGCGGATGGGCGGGCCTCATGCCCCTTCCGGCCGCCTATGCGGCCGCTCTCTGCGGCGCGCTGATCGGCTTCGCGCCCTTCAACAGGCCGGTGGCCCGGCTGTTTCTCGGGGATGTCGGCTCGCTGCCCATCGGCCTCCTGGTCGGCTGGCTGCTCCTCCATCTCGCCGGAACGGGCGCCCTCGCGGCCGCGCTCCTGCTGCCGCTCTACTATCTGATGGACGCCACCCTCACGCTGCTGCGCCGCCTCGCCCGGCGCGAAAGGGTCTGGGAGGCGCACCGCACCCATTTCTATCAGAAGGCCACCGACAACGGCTTCTCGGCGCTCGCCGTCAGCGCCCATGTGTTCGGGCTCAACCTGGCCCTCGCGGGGCTCGCGGCCGTGACCCTGGTCTGGCCCTCGCTCGCCGTGCAGGTCGCGGCCCTGGCCGTGGGGCTCGTCCTGGTCGGCCTGGTGCTCCGCCGCTTCTCCCGTCCCCATCCGGAGGTCACGCGATGAACGCTCCCCTGATCGCCCTGACCGGCGCGACAGGCTTCATCGGCCGTCATCTTCTCACCGAGCTGCCCAAGCGCGGCTATCGGGTCCGCGTGCTGCTGCGCCGCCCCGCCGAGGTGCCGGCGGGCGCCTCGAGCGCCGTGATCGGCGACATCGCGCAGCCCTTCAACATGGCCGCGGCCCTGCGGGACGTGGATGCGGTGATTCATTCGGCGGGGCTCGCCCATGCCATGTCGGGCTTACCCGAGGACGATTACCGGGCCATCAACACGCAAGGCACCCTCGCGCTCGCCCAGGCAGCGGAGCGCGCGGGCGTCCGGCGCTTCGTGTTCCTCTCGTCCATCCGGGCCCAGACCGGCCCCGTCTCCGAGACGATCCTGACCGAGGCGATGGCGCCGCAGCCGACCGATCCCTACGGCCGCTCGAAGCTGGAGGCCGAAGAGGGGCTTGCCCGGCTCGGGCTCGATTGGGCGGCCCTGCGGCCGGTCCTGGTCTACGGGTCGGGCGTGAAGGGCAACATGGCGTCCCTGATGGCGCTCGCCCGCTCGCCCTGGCCGCTGCCGCTCGGCGGCCTGAAGGCGCGGCGCTCGCTGCTTGCCCTCGACAACCTGACGGAGGCCGTGGAGACGGTCCTGCGGGCGCCCGGCTCCCTGCGGCGGCCTTTCATCGTGGCGGATCCGGAGCCCATGACGGTGCCCGAGATCGTGACGGCCCTGCGGGCCGGCCTGGGCCGCGGGCCGGGCCTGATTCCCGTTCCGTCCGCTCTCCTGAGGGCTGCGGCGACCATCCTGGGGCGCCATGAGGCCTATGAGCGGCTCGCGGGTTCTCTCGTGGCGAGCCCGGCGGCCCTGACGGAGCTCGGCTGGATTCCGGTTACGACGACGCCCGACGGGCTGAAGCGGCTGGCGGCGGAACCGCTTTCGTCCGGCGGCTGAATTCCGGAATCGCCTCTTCGAAGACCTCCTCGGCGGCCGCGCGGTCGCCCGTCTCGACGGCCTTGGCGAGGCGCTCCAGCCACATGTCGAGCCGGGCGCGGTCGGCGAAGATCGGCCGGGCCGCCATGACGCCGTCGACACCGATCTCGGCGCGGGATTCCTCGCGCGCGAACAGGATCTCGTGCAGGCGCTCGCCGGGGCGCGTCCCCGTGACGGCGATCTCGATCTCCTCGCCCGGCTCGTAGCCGGCGAGGCGGATCATGCGCTCGGCCAATTCGTAGATCCGGACCGGCTGGCCCATCTTGAGCACGTAGATCGAGGTGCGCTCGTCGTTGTTCGCGCCGCTCGTCAGCGTCCGGCCCTCCGCATCCGCGTGGGACGCGGAGGTGAGCACGAGGTCAGCCGCCTCGCGGGTGGTCATGAAGTAGCGCACCATGTCCGGATGCGTGACCGTGACCGGGCCGCCGCGGGCGATCTGCGCCTTGAATTTCGGCACCACGGAGCCGACCGAGCCCAGCACGTTGCCGAAGCGCACCGCGATGAGCCGGGTCGCCCGGTTGCGGCCCATGAATTCCGCATCGAGAGCCTGCCCGTACATCTCGGCGAAGCGCTTCGTCGCGCCGAGCATCGAGACCGGGTCGATGGCCTTGTCGGTCGAAATGATCACGATGGCGCTGGCGCCCACCTCGACGGCGGCGTCGGCCACGTTCACGGAGCCGAACACGTTGGTCTTGATGCCCTCGGTCCAGTTCTTCTCCAGATAGGGCACGTGCTTGAGCGCGGCCGCGTGGAAGACCACGTCCGGCCGGAACTCCGTCATGATCTCGCGCAGGCGGTCCCGGTCGCGCACGTCGGCGATGACGCCGTCCACCTGCGTGTCGCTGGACAGGATCGTCGGGTTTTCGAGGATCCCGTAGAGGGATGGCTCGGAGCTCTCGAGAATCAGGAGGTCGCTCGCGCCGAAGGCTACGACCCGGGTGCAGATCTCCGACCCGATGGAGCCGCCCCCGCCCGTGACGAGGACGCGCTTGCCGCGGATGAAGTTCTCCAGCCGGTGCCGGTCGATCTGCACGGTCGGCCGCAGGAGCAGGTCCTCGATCTCGAGGGGCGCGAGCTCCGCGTCGCGCATGCCTTCGCCCAGGCTCGTGACGCGCACCAGCGGCAGGCCGAGGCGGCGGGCGCGGGCGATCAGCATGTCGGGATGGGCCTCCGGCGCCAGGGCGCTGGGGGTGGCCACCAGGCGGCGGATGGGGATGCCGCGCTCCTGGAACTCCTGGACCACCCGGTCGAGATCCGTGAAGGTGCCGAGAACCGGCACGCCGCGGATCGACTGGCCGAGTTCGTCCGAGCGGTAGGACAGGACGCCCTTGGGCTGGAGCCGCTTGACCGCGCCGGACTCGATCGCCCGCAGCACCACCTCCGTGTCGCTGCTGCGGCCGAGCAGCAGGGTCGGCGTGTTGGCGTCCCGCTCGATGGTGTTGCGGGAATGGGCGTATTTCACGTAGCGGAAGGCAAGCCGCGGGCCGCCCAGCAGGAACATCTGGATCAGCCAGTAGAGCGCGATGGTGATCTTGCCGAAGAAGAACGCTCCGAGAAACTGCGGCGAGACCAGCACGTAGTCGATGACCAGGAGCGACAGGGCCAGGACCGTGGAGGCCCGAAAGATGTTGAACAGGTCGGGCAGGGACGCGAAGCGCCACTTGGACCGGTAGAGCTGGAAGAACCAGTAGACGATCCCCGAAAAGACCACGAAGGGCGGCAGGAACAGGGGCAGAAGTCGCAGGCGCTCGTCCAGGAGAATACCGTCGAAACGCACGAAGAAGGTCGCGAGGACGGCCACGGCCGTCATCACGAGATCATGCACGACGATGAGAACTTTCTTGAAATCCTGCCTGGTCATGGGGCCCGTCATAAGTTGCAGGGCGGTATCTGCCGGGCCCGAGCCTTTGTCAATGTAAGGCCGGCCCATACCTCCTCTGCTCCCGGGGGCCTTCAGGCCTCCGGGAGGGGCCTGTCGGCCACCACCAAAAGGCCGCCTTCCTCCTGCGCCACATGGGCTGCAATGCCGAAGCTTTCGGCCAGATGCGCCTCGGTGAGCACCTCGGCCGGCGGCGCATGGGCCTTGAGGCGGCCCCGGTTCAGAAGCACGACCGCGTCCGCGTAGCGGGCCGCCAGGGTGAGGTTGTGCATGATCGCCACCACCAGGGCCCCGGCCCGGGCCTGGGCTCTGAGCACTTCGAGCACCAGGAGCTCGTGCCGGGGGTCGAGGGCCGCGATGGGCTCGTCGGCCAGGAGCGCGGGCGCTTTCGTCGCAAGGGCCCTGGCGAGGAGGACCCGGGCCCGCTCGCCCCCGGAGAGTTCCGTGGCGGGCCTCTGCTCGAATCCGCGCAGGCCCACGGCCGCCAGGGCGTCGGCGACCGCCGCGCGGCCCG
>Ga0065721_10048954_pt1 | contig 57108 bp, 47 predicted proteins | sample Mesricmetagenome_FD_59108 | JGI IMG/M metagenome (GOLD analysis project Ga0065721, IMG submission 59108) | Mesophilic microbial community from rice straw/compost enrichment Sample: eDNA_1 v2 (version 2) | ecosystem: Engineered > Solid waste > Grass > Composting > Bioreactor | place: USA: Davis... | reverse complement strand
TTGTATAACTTGTTGCTTGAATTCGATTGTAAACCGTCTCCGTTGCATAAATAATCCCCTCCATTGGTTCTGCTTCTAGCTTACACTGTTAAGTGTCCTAGACTCAAATCCAATTTCGGGGCTTAAGAGGTAAGTATAAAGGTAATTCAGTGTCATCAAGACAAACAACTTTAAGCTTACATCCAGAATCCTCTACATAACGAATAAATGCCATATGTAGTTCCAACTTTACCCAATTAGATTGTGCCGAAGATTTACTCCAAAATAAAATGAAATGTGTGGCTTGTTCAATCCCCTCTGTTATTTTTTCCAGGATAATATCTCCTACATCTATTTCTGCCTGATCTATCCACGAACAGAATGGACCAAGTCTTTCCCACACCTGTGTTACAACTGGTTTATCTATGCTTGAATGCGATAAAAAAAGTTTCACTATCTTACCTCCTGTTATCGAGTAATTATAAGTAGACTAAACTTTATAGTCTTCTTGATTTAGGAACTTGGGCCTACTTCTGAGAATTCTAAAATAAGTACATTCTTCACTAACAGGAAAATTCCTCCTGATAAATAAAAATACTGCCACTTCTATAGTAGCAGTACGACTTAAGGAGCAAAGTTGTATAATACAATTCATCCATGTCTATTAGTTATACAAAACTTGATAGCCTCATTTTAAGGTCTCTATATCCGCTTAGGCAACAACTTCGTATACTTCCTTCTCAACCGATGCAGCTCCTCGCTCCCAGCAAGCGCAGCTTGCTCTCTCTCCTTGCCTACCGCAACGATTAGCGCCTCGATGACGGCGATCGGAGCCACCATTGAGTGGAACTCCCAGAGCTGGCCACGGGCGGTAAAGAGGAAGATATCGGCTTTGGCGAGCATGGGGCTGACGGCGAGGTCGGTGATGAGCAGCGTGCGGCAGCCTCGTTCGCGGGCGAAGTCGAGCAGGACGGCCATCTCCGGGGATTCGGAGACGAAGCCGAAGATGACGATCACGTCCTCCGGACGGATCGGCACCATGCTCTCGAAGAGCTCATGGCCGCCGCGATCCAGGCGGCGGACGTCGGCGCCGAAGCGCGAGAGACGGAAGTCCATTAAAGCGGTTAAGCATTCGGCGGAGCCGGGACCGTAGATGTGGACGGTACCCGCTCCAGCGAGCAGCCCCACTGCGGCATCAAACGCTGCCTGATCGATACGATCAGCGGTCTGCTCAATATACTCTGCCACACCCAGCACATTAGCCGCTGCGCTGCTCTCCCCTTCGATTTTCTCGAAGGCAGACTGCAGCTTCCGAGCAGGAGAAAGCAGCGCCTCGTCCTTGACGCGCTGCTTGAATTCCTTCAGGTTCTTCGAGCCGACCTCGGCCCAGAAGCGAGAGACGGTGGAGACGCTCACGCCGCATGCCGCCGCGATATCTTCTTCTATCATGAACGGTACATCGTCCATGTTCTTGCTTATATAATCCGCGATCCGCTGGTGACCACGCGTTAGCTTCGCATGTTCAAATAGCATCATTGCCACGTTATTCTCCCCCGTCTGTACCCTGTTAGATTACAACTTCAACTTTCTTCTTAAGCAGCTTCTTCACGTAATTCGCCGCGCGCACCTGAAGATCGAGGCTAGGCGAGATCACGCGCTTGTACGCTCCGGCACGGATCGCTTCCTTCAGCTCGGCTACGGTCTCGAAATCTCCCTCGAACTGGTTATAGACGCAGCCCACCTGGAACATCTGGTGCGAGTCGCTTCCCGCGATAACCGGTACGCCAAGCTCGGCGCCAAGCGTCAGGACCTTCGCGATATTTTCCTGGATGCCGATCTCATGCAGGTCTTTGCCGTTCAGGTCAAACGCATCGAATCGCTTAAGCAGCTCCTTGTTGATATGGTAGAGATGGTTGGATTCGCGGTATGGATGTCCGCCGATGACCATCAGGCCTCGCGGGTGGCATAGGTCGAACAGACGCTCCAGTCCGATAAAACGATCTGCTGTCAGGTGATCCTCCAGCACCGCGCGCACTTCAAGCAGCTTATCCTTCGGACCGCTGACGAGAATATGGCCGCCTTCGGCTACGTCGACCTCCATGCCGGTGAACAGCTTGAAGCCGTCGACATTGTAATAGTGATTGTTGCAAGGATACATCTTATCGAGCGTGCCGTATACGTCTTCGAAGCGGTGCGTGTTAAAATGCTCGGTCAGCGTAATGGCATCCAAACCTTGCGACTTTGCTTCATTAATCATGCTATTAAAATGTTCGATCTCGAAATTAGTCTTCTTCGAAAGCTTAACGTGAATATGAAAGTCGATCTTCATGAGTGGATTCCCCCGGTTCATTGTTGTGATTGGCATATTGTAATTCCATACGGATACCTGTCTTCTTATCGTAAGCATTCATCTGCTCTTGGCGGAGCACAGCATATAGGGTGGTGCCTGGCTCGTATTCGGATTCGCCGATGACGCGGGCCATCAAAGACATGCCTGCGGCATCCAGCTGGACAAGCGTCTCCGCGCCGGACGGGAATACCGCCGACACCGACATCGCGATGCTCCCCGGACGGCGCTCCTCGTACAGCCGGATATCTTCCGGTCTAACGGTGAGCACCACTTCCTGCCCATCCTGCATCTTCACACCTCGTGTGAGGGGTGAAGAGTCGGGGAGGTGTGAGGATTTCGAGAGGTTGGCACCACTCGCGAGGCGGGATGGTTCACGGACAACGTCCGCTTTCACTTCCGTCCCATCCCCCGCCGCAAGAGGAATCAACACCACTGGCGTCTCCAGCCAGCTTAATCCTTCCTCATCTGTACGGACAACTCCTTCCAGACGGTTCATCTGCAGCCCCGCGCTTCCAATAAACTCCGCTACTTGCAGCGTTTTCGGATGCTTATACAGCTCGCGCGGTTTATCCAGCTGGACAATCTTTCCGCCGAAAAAGACCGCGACTTTCGTCGACAACGTCATCGCCTCATGCTGATCATGCGTGACGTAGATAACCGTTGTGTTCAGCTCCTGATGGAGCCGCTTCAGCTCAGCCCGCATCTCTACGCGCAGCTTGGCATCGAGGTTCGACAACGGCTCGTCGAGCAGGAGAATATCCGGCTCGGTGACGATGGCGCGGGCGATGGCGACCCGCTGTTGTTGCCCGCCGGACAGCTCGCTTGGGTAGCGGCCGGCAAGCTCGGCGATGTGCATTTTGCCTAACGCCGCCTCTACCTTTTCGCGTACAACCGCCTTGGCCAGCTTCCGTACTTGAAGGCCAAAAGCGACATTTTCGTACACGGTCATATGCGGCCACAACGCGTAGCTCTGGAAGACCAGGCTCAGCCTGCGCTTCGACGGCTCCATATGGAAGCGCGTCTCTCCGTTCGCGACTTCGCGACCGCTGATCGTGATCGTTCCGGCGTCGGCCTTTTGCAGGCCGGCGATGGTGCGGAGCAGCGTTGTTTTGCCGCAGCCAGATGGCCCGAGGAACGTCATGAAGTCCCCTTGCTTAATCGTTAACTTAATATCGTTCAGAACCTGCTTCCCATCCAAAGCGACATGGATGCCCTGCAGCTCGATTGCGTTCATGGTTATTGCCCTCCAATCCCTTGCGTCAGATCGGCTTTGCCGAACTTCACCGCGAGGAAATATACCGTAATGACGATCGCGATTATGATCATCAGGATGACGTTCGTCAGTTGCTCATAGCCCTTCTCGGCATAATAGAAGGTAATGGTCGTCAGTGTCTCCGTACGCGGAGTGATCAGCAGGATGATAAGCTCCATCTCCTTCATCGCCCCGATAAATACGAGGAGAAACGCCGACATCAAGCTTTTCCGGTTAAGCGGCAGCAGAATTCTCCGGAACCGCGTAAACCACGAAGCCCCGCTGATCTGTGCCGCTTCCTCCAGCTCCTTGCCGATCTGCAGCATCGAGGCGCTGCCCGCTTTGACGGTGAACGGCAGTTCTTTAACGACGGTAATTAATATGAGCAGCGTAATCGTCCCGTATAGTGCCGGAATAATCAAGGTTGGCTTTGCAAACATCGAGATATAGATCGCGGCAAGCGAGATGCCCGGAATGAGATACGGCAGAAAAGAGACCTGATCCACCATCCGTCCAATCCACGACTGCCTGCCCCTCGCAACAACGTAGCCCAATATTAGCCCGATAACCGCCGCTATGACGGAGGCGGCCCCCGCGATGTACAGGGAATTTTTCAGCGCAAGCATGAAAATATTGTTTTGCAGGACGCCCTTCTCACCAGTGTTGATGTTCGGATCAGAGCCGCCCCACCAGTAATGCGCGGTGAAGTTGCTGAGCGAATAGACGCCTTCCTTCAGCATAAAAGACTGGAACAGCAGCACAAGCAGCGGCACAACGGAGATCAGAATCATCACAACCGCGGCCGTCCCCGCCGCCGGATATCTCCAGCGTCCAAGGGAGGTCAGCGTTCTGGCGCTGTCCTTGCCCGTTACGGTGACGAAGCTTTTTCTCCGCCCCACTACCCGTTGGTTCAGATAGATCGTTAGCATAGAGATGAGCATCAGCGTCAGACTAAGCACATTGGCTTCGGTCGTCAGCCTCGAGCGCATGCTGGAGTAGAGCATCGTTGAGATCATATAGAAGTTGACGGGCGTACCCAGCAAAGCCGGAACCCCGTAGGAGCTGATGGCCTTGGTGAAAATCAGGATAAAACCGGACAAAATCGACGGCATCACGAGCGGAAACACAATCCGCCGCAAAATCGTCCACCGAGCCGCTCCCGTCACGGATGCCGCCTCTTCCAGCTGGCTGTTCATCGAGCTAAGCGCCGCCCCCACAATGAGGAAGAAAAACACGCTGTCGTGTATCGACAGGGATACCACGATCGGAACGAAGCCATAGGACAGCCAGTCCGGAGGAGATACATGGAACAAAGCTTCCATAATACCCGTTGTCCCGCCGATTTTGTCGTTTTTGAAGAAGGTCAGCCATGCCTGCGAAATAATCCAAGACGGCAGCAGGTACGGGATGACGGCCAGAAAGGCGATCGTTTTTTTCCAAGGTACATTCGTCCGCACGACCAGCCATGCCAGCCCGCACCCGATCAGCATCGACAGCGCCGAGACGGCGAAGCCGACGCCAAGCGAATTAAGAATCGGCTTGTAAAACAAATTCATGCTCATATCGCTCGCCAGCACGCGGGTCCAATGGTACAGCGTGAAATGTCCCGGGTTCGCTTCTCCCGTCAGACGGACGTCCTGCTGCCTCCATAAGAAGGTCGTATACAGGATTTTCAGGACCGGCCAAGCAATCGTATACGCCAGGAAGAGCAAGGCCGCCAGCCCGATCAGATGAATGGGGCTCCTCAGCCAGTTCAACATCCCGTTATAGAACCGCGTGCTTCTCACGGTTAGAGCCGTTTTGTTCGCCAATTCTCTCTCCACCTTGCCGCGTTATTTTTGCTTAATCCAGAAGTCGCGCACTTTCGGTGCGGTCTTGTACAGAGCATCGCCGTCGAACAGCCACAGGTTCAGCTCTTCGAAGGAAATATCGTTCTTCGTCTTCACGTCCGAACGCGGTACCCACGAGCCCACTTCGTTAAACGGAGCAAGACCTTCGCCTGAGCCGTCTTTCTCGCCCATCATCCAACGGATGAACAGCTTCGCTGCTGCTTCATGAGGAGCTTTGTTCGCGATGAAAAAGTATCCGGAATCCGGAACCGATGTTTTCGGCTTAATATCGTAGATCGGGGCGATCGTCCAGCCCTTCTCCTCGTTCTTCGATACGTCGCCCGATACCGCAAGCCCAAGCGCTTCGCTTTTGGCTTTGCCAATGGCGTCGAGGACGTCATCGCTGCCTTTTAACACGATAAGGCCGTTGTCGAACAGCTCTTGGATGAATTCGTAACCTGCATTGTCCGTGCCGTTGAGTACGATATCTTTGCCGAACTTCTCCTTGTAAGCCGCCGCCATGTCGTCGCTGTTGATGACCATTGTCGTGAACAAGTCCATAAACGCTGGGGAGCTGAGCGGGTCGGCCGTGTAAACTTTGCCTTTGAACTCCGGAGTCGTCAGATCCCACCAGTTCGTTACGGGCGCCTCCGCATATGTGGACTTATTGTAGAAAAGAGTCCGGAACTCCACGTAGTTCGCATAAGCTTCCGCCTGCGTGCGGTAAGGCTCGTCGACCATCGGAGCGATATCCTCCGGCAGGTATTTGAGGTAGCGTCCGGTCATCACCATCTCTTCCTCAACGGCACCGCTCACTTCCTTTGTAATAATGACGTCCGGATTGAACTGCCCTGCGTCCTGCTCCTTCGTCACCTTGTCCATCATCTCGTCGGACTTCACCTTGCTGACTTCCACTTTGATGCCCGGGTATTGCTTCATAAAAGTCTCCGCCGCGTCGTTCGCGCGTCCGGAGGTGGAGTAAACGATCAGCTTGCCTTCTTCCTTCGCTTTTGCGTACAATTCGTCAACCGACTCTGCTGCGGGAGAAGCGGATGGATCTGCGGATGGTGCCGATGCGTTGTTTGCATTGCTGCTTGCCGGCGCGTCCGTTGGAACGGCGTTCGAGAGTGTATTCGAGCTCTTGTTGTCTTGGCCGCAGGCCGACATAATCGTCATGGCGGATGCTGCCGTAAGCAGAACTAAAGCTGTTTTTTTCTTCGAAATGAACATAAGGATAACTTCCTCCTAGTAGATGGGCTCTCCACGTCCTCATCTTTGTTTGTCTCTCAAGTTAGATGATAGAGACCATTTGTAAGAGGCATGTTACGGCTATATGGAGTTTTAGTAAAAAACTATTATTTTTCACATCATGAAATTTTTTCTTCATTTTAATTAAGCGCGAAGTATGCTGGAAAAGCAGCAACTGCTACAGTTGCCTCCAAGGAGTTAGATATATAATTTAACTTCATTGGATTTCATCCAGCGTAATTGCCCCTTTTCGACTAATAACTTACCTTACGTTGGATTTCATCCAGCAGAATTAGCCACTTATGCCCCAAACTAGCCCGCCACCACCCATTTCGTTGGATAGAATCCAACGTGGCCACCCGGCCTTTGTTTTTCCGCCCCATTTTACTGGACCAACTCCAATGTAGCTAACCATCCGCCTGCTAGTAATCCAATAAGTCGATTGCTATACTTTATAGGTAGAATTTGGGCGTATTAGCAATCAAAGCGTTCATCGGAGGAAGCAAAAATGAACAAAACCGATCGGCAGCTCGCCATCATGCTTGAGCTGCAGCGGAGCAAGGTATTAAGAGCGGAGGATTTGGCCTCCTTATACGAGACGAGTGTGCGGACTATCTATCGGGATATTCAGGCCTTGAGCGAGATGGGCGTGCCTATCTTTGGCGCTCCCGGGCATGGCTACTCCTTGATGGAGGGCTATTTTCTGCCGCCCATCGGATTTTCGGCTGAGGAAGCGGTGGCCTTGCTGATGGGTGCTGACTTTATCGAGCAGCGGCTGGATGGCGACTACGCAAGAGTAGCGAAAGCTGCGAAAAGCAAGATTGAAGCGATCCTGCCGGAGAGTGTGCGGGAGGAGTCGTCACGCGTTCGGGAAACGATGCGGCTCTTAAACGCCGGAGAGCCAAGAACCGGCTTGAAGGAAAAAGACATTCTCGGACAAGTGCGGCGCGCCATTCTGGAGCGTCGTAAAATAAGCTTCTCCTATAAGAAAAAGACACCGGAAGCGGATGGCAACCGGAAAAGCAACCGCGAGGTAGCCCCGTACGGATTGGCCTTTGCTCAGGGCAATTGGATGCTGATCGGACATTGCGGCCTGCGCCAGGATATCCGCCATTTCCGGTTGTCGCGAATGACGGATCTTGCTGTGCTCGACACGCCGTTTATCATGCCGCATGGATTCAACCTGAACCGCTACCGTCCGCAGGATGATCGCAATGAGCATGTAAGGCTAAGGGCCAACCCCGAGATTGCCGACAAAATCGCCGAGACCGGCAACTTTTATATCGAATCGGCCGAGGAACGCGAGGGCAGTCTTTGGGTGCACTTACGCGTTCGGGCTCCGGAGGAAATTCTTCACCTTATCCTTAGCTGGGGTGGAGACGTTGAGGTTATGGAGCCGGAGTCTTTACGCTGCCGTGTTCGGGAAGAAGCCGAAAAGATGCTCAAACGCTACTGACATACTGTTGTCAGTAGCGTTCTTTTATATTGGGACTATCCCGAATATTGAAGGAGTGTTGTTAAGATGAGAAGCACAACAGAAGCCTTGCAGGCATTTGAACAATCGGTTGAACGGTATATAGATGAACTGAACCACTTCAGCACGGAGCAATTACTTGCTAAGCCAAGCGAGGAAGAATGGTCGATTGGGCAAATGTATGTTCATTTAATCCGGTCTGCTCAATACATGCATCTGCGCAACGTGGATCAATGTATCGCAGGAAGCGAAGCGGTGTCGGTAGGCACAGGCGTCAAGACAGAGAATGGCAAAGCGGTCTTTGCGCTTGGAAGCTTCCCGCCCATTCGGATCCGGGTCCCGGCCTCCCCCCAGTATACGCCTCAGCAGCCGGACAATAAGGAGCAGCTGATCGCAGGACTTCAAGACGTTGTGGAACGAATGAAACGTACGGAACCAACTTTAGTCCAAGCGCCTCAAGAGAATACCGTGGCCCATCCCAACTTCGGAGCACTGAACGCCGTCGAGTGGTTTTTGCTAATCGAGATGCACTACAGACATCATTTCTTGCAGCTGGAACGGTTGAAAGCTTATCAGGAAATCCTATAAAAACCCTAAAACAAACCGGCGTTGCCATTCAAATTGGCAACGCCGGTTTGTTTCGATGCTCTGTTTTGTCAGACGGAACTGTCATTCGCGAAAAACTCCCAAAACAACTTCTTATTTCGCAAATAATTCTGCACAGCAACTCACATGTAATAAAAATTAACATATATGTTACATAATTTTCACTCTAAGAAGCCTGTTATAGAAAAACCGAAAAAAACATTAAAAATGTAGAGTTTAAGCGGTTTCTTCAGCTTTTTTCTCGCTTGATTCGCTTAATTAACTTAATTAATATTAGTGATAGATTAATAGATAGATTTATAGGGAGGAGTTTTATATGTAACATTAATGTCAGATATAGACGAAAATTCTTTGTCACTTTTGTCTTATGTGTAATTATATTTGGCATCAATAGACTGGCTTATGCCAACCCAAGGAGGACGCCATGATTAAACCGATTACGAAATTAGCCAGCCTTGTAATGCTAAGCACCTCGCTTCTTTTCACACCGATCCTGGATACAGGCGCTTATGCCAGCGGCACAAGCACGCCAACCGCTCTGGAGCAGCCCCAAGTACAGGAGCCGAAGGCGTTGGTTCAGCTCTCCGGCCCTGCCCTTACCTCAGTCGGTAACTCCTTCGACGTAACCGTATCGCTAACGGGCGCTACCGGCGATGCAACCGCAGGCAAATTCATTTTCGAATACGACCCGACTCAGTTCGAGTACCTATCCGCTTCGTCTGCGAATTCGGCCGTGAGCATTGCCGGCGTAAACGCCGAATCCGGCAAGGTGACCATCGTAACGACGGATGCAACGGGCAGCCTCACAACGGCCGGCTCCCTCCTCACCTTGACCTTCAAAGCCAACGCCGCTGCGGATCTTAGCGGAATCAGCGGTACCGTTGAGCTTGGAATCGACGACGGAAGCACGGTTCAAACGCCGGAGGAATCGCTTGCCGTCCAGATTACGGGCGCAGCCGAGGGTGATCTGAATAATAACAGCGTAATCGACGTGGGCGATCTCTCCGTCCTGATCAAATACTTCGGTATTGCCTCCGACGATCCGAACTGGACGAAGGTTGCAAACGGAGATTTCAACAAAAACAATACCATCGATGTCCAGGATCTCGCCACCTTGGGCAAAAAGGTGCTCTACGACAACGGTCAGCCCTTCGAACTGATGGAAGCCGATATCATGAGCATTCAGAATGCCATGGCTGCCGGCAAATTGACTTCCGAGCAGCTCGTTCAGATGTATCTGGACCGGATCAATGAATATGACGATACGATCAATTCGCTTATCACGGTTAATCCGGATGCGCTGGCTACCGCCAAAGCGCTCGACGAAGAGCGCAAGGAGCAAGGTCCGCGCGGTCTTATGCACGGCATTCCAATCATCGTTAAAGATAACTACGATACGCTTGGCATGCCGACAAGCGCAGGCTGTACCTGCCTGAAGGACAACCAGACGGTCAGCGACGCCTTCATGATCAAGAAGCTGAAGGATGCCGGAGCGATCATCCTGGCCAAGGCCAACCTGAGCGAATTCGCGATTAACACGGACACGAACAGCTCGTTGGGCGGACAAACGTGGAATCCTTACAATATTAAACTAAACCCGGGCGGCTCCAGCGGCGGTACGGGCGCATCGCTTGCAGCCAACTTTGGCGTAGCCGGTCTCGGCACCGATACGGGCGGTTCGATCCGCATCCCTTCGTCATGGAACAGCATTGTTGGCATCCGTCCAACGATTGGTCTGACAAGCCGCGACGGCATCATTCCGCTCGCGCTGTCGCAGGACGTAGGCGGACCAATGGCTAGAACCGTATCCGACGCGGCCATTCTGCTCGACGCGGTCAGCGGCTACGATCCGAACGATATCGCCACAGCCGGCAGCATCGGCAGAAAGCCTGCCAGCTACACGAGATTTTTGGACAAAAACGGACTTAAAGGCGCGCGTATCGGCCTTGTTCTGGACAGCAGCGTTTCAGGCAGCAACCAGGAAGTGCTTGCCCTGCTGAATCAAGCCGCACAGGATATGCGCGATCAAGGCGCGACGGTAGTAGGCGTTAATATTCCGAATGTCACCGATATTTTGAAATATCCGAGCCTCAGCGGTTATGAATTCAAATCCAACCTGAACGACTACTTGTCCAACACTAGGTTTGTCGACCCTAATGTGGTCCGCTATCATTCCCTGCAGGACATTATCAACTCGGGCACCGACTTCCTGTCGGTTCTGAAGAGCACGTTGACCACTCGAAACAACGTCGAGTCGCTTGATACTCAGGAATACAAGGATATCGTGCTGTTCCGTCCGCGCACGACGCAGCAGTCGCTGCTTCGCTTGATGGCCGACAACAATCTTGACGCGATCTTGTATCCTTCGACCTCGGGACCTGCCGGTTCCAGCTCCGGTAACGCGAATCGCCTGAGCCCATTCTCCGGCTTCCCTGCCATTAGCGTTCCTGCGGGTTACGTATCTAGCGGCTTGCCGGTTGGCATTGAGCTGCTCGGACGCCCTTACGAGGAAGGCGAGCTGATCAAGCTTGGCTATGCTTACGAGCAAGCGACACATCACCGCGAAGCGCCGAAGTCGGTTCCGGCTTTGACCGGTAAGTAAGGCATAAGGAATCCGCCTTCGCCGGCGTTATACTGTACGAGAAAGGACGAACCTGTTATGGCGCGTAAACGACTTTCTATGCTTGCGACGATCTGCTTGGCGATAGCCATGCTCGTCCCCCAATATGCAATGGCAGCGCCCGATCCGCCCTCCTTTTCCATGACGTCCGACAAAAGCGCCGTGAACAGCGGCGATGAGGTCACCGTAACGGTAAAAGGAAGCAAGCTGCAGGATGTATATGCCTACGAATTGCATGTGTATTATGATTCCGAGCTGCTGACGTTCAAGACGGGCAGCGAAAAGACGGCCCTGGTCGGCTTCAGCACGCCGGCTAAGGTTGCCGCAGACGGAGGAGGCGAATCCCATCTCGTATTCGCCCACACGAAGTCGGGAAGCTCGCCAGGCGACAGCGGCGATCTGGATCTTGCCTCCTTCACCTTCACCGCAGCTGCCAACGGAAAGGCTGACGTCGGAGTCAGAAAGATCCGGCTCGTCGATTCGGAGCTGGCTTCAAGCACGATTGACAGCCCTTACGGCATCTCCATTCAAATCGGTTCATCGGGTGGCGGATCAGGAGGATCCGGCGGTTCAACGGGCAGCACGCCCGCCCAGCCGGAAGGCACGTTAACCGTAACGACCGATCAATTGAAGAGCGGTAAATCAATCGAGGTACCGGCATCTGCCACCTTGATCAAGCTGCCGGCCAATACGGACGAGCTGCTTGGAAAAGACGCGCTGGATATCATTACCTCCGGCAAAGCGGAGCTGAGCATACCGTCTGGCGTGTTCGCCGAGCTGAAGAAAACATTGACTGCCGCACAGCTGCAGGGCGGATCGATTGCCCTCACCGTCAAGCCGGTCGAAGGGGCCGCTAAGCCTACGCTCGGCACGGATACCAAGCTAAGCGGGCATATCTACGAACTGAAGCTGCAATGGATTGCGGCGGACGGCACTTCGCATGATCTGCATCAATTCAAAGAGCCCGTGACGCTTCGATTGCCGGTCGACGCTTCGACCAATCCGAAGCTGGCGTCCATCTTCTACCTCCCGGATAGCGGAGCCCCCGAGTTTGTTGGCGGGACGTACGGGAATGGCGTTTATGTCGCGCAGCTCTCGCATTTCAGCTCTTACGCGGTACTTGAGATCGACAAGAACTTTTCCGACGTCCCTGGCAGCTACTGGGCATCCGGCGTGATTAAGGAGCTCTTCGCGAAACAGATCGTGACCGGCACGACGGCATCCACCTTCGAGCCGAACCGAAGCGTTACCCGCGCCGAATTCACCGCGCTGCTTGTCAGAGCGCTTGGGCTGAAGGCGGAAGGAACGCCCGCCTTCACGGATATTCCCGCAGGCGCCTGGTATGCGGCCGACGTTGCCACGGCTTACAAAGCCGGCATCGTGCAAGGCGTAAGCAGCACAACGTTCTCCCCGGGCGCCAGCATTACCCGTCAGGAGATGGTTACGCTCGCGATGCGAGGCTACGAGTTAATGACAGGCAAGCCTGCGGATGCGACGGCGGAACCATTCAAAGATGAAGCCTCCATCTCCGCTTGGGCATTGAATAACGTCAAGAAGGCTGCGGCGCTTGGCATTGTCCAAGGACGGACGAAGGGCGAATTCGTTCCGCTTGGCACCTCGACCCGCGCGGAAGCCGCTCAAATGCTGTACGGAATAATAAATAAGCTGTAAGCCCGGTTCACCGGGAACATAGCTATTCGAATCTTCATCAGAACCGGAAGGGATCTCATCCCCTTCCGGTTTTTTTCGTTTGTTTGTATCGCCCCCCATCCGCGAGGTTCAAGATTGGGAGGATGACTACAGCAAGTCCTGGAGTACGAATATGAAACGCCTTAACGATTTATTAGAGTAGCACATGCTTACGAGCCCAATCCTTATTTCATATTTATTTTTATATTGGGCCGGATTCATCAATGAACAAGCGCTGAACGGTGCCAAGTGTAGCTGAAGCAAATGAAGCGGCGAGCTTGAGAAGGTTGCCGCATAAGGTGAAGCAAAACATGTCGCCCGGCAGCTGTTTAGCTACATTGGATTGTATCCAGCAAAAGGCAGAGCTTTTGACCAACAGCTTGGGCTACGCTGGATGGAATACAGTATAATTTGCTTATTTTGACCAATATAGCTCATGACAGCCATTTTTACTGGACCGAATCCAGCGTAGCACCGCGCCGCCTCCCTTTTGACCGGTTTTAGTGGAGGGAATCCAACGTAATTGCCTTCTTCGAGCGATTAAGCGTCTGCGGGTTCATCCGAGAACAACAAACAGCCCCCGGAGAGCATTAAGCTCTCCGGGGGCTGTCCCTATTCCCTATCCATATCCTTATCTCAAATTCCCTATTTCAAAATTTCCTCTTGCGTCGCCTTCTGATCCTTCACGATCTGGAAGATGTCGTCCGGCATAAGCGCCGTATCTTTATTCGCCGTATACCATTCTTGATAGAACGCATCTATCTTCTCTCCGTTAAATTTCTTCCAGAGGCCTTGCATCTCGCTGATTGCTTTATCCGGCGTATAGCTTGCACCGCTGACAATCGCTTTCGTGATAAGGTTGCCGATCTCGGTATTGGCATTTTGGAAATCCACTAGCAGGTCTTGCGGAACCGTTGGCAGATGCTCCACATGCGTCAGACCAGGGAACTTCGCGCCTTGATCAATCATGTTGTAGAGGATGTCCATGTTCTCCTTGAACTTATCCTTCGCAAGCTTCTCATCCGGCTTATCCGGATTAAAGCTGCTTGCCAGGAATGAGCATTTGCCGCCGCTCACGACCGAGAAGATCATATTGTAGTCCGTACCCAGGTAGCCAAGCTCCGTTTTGTTCTTCTCCTGATCGATCGGATTCGGACAACCGGTTGGTCCTGCTTGCCAATGAGTGCCCTCCAGACCGTTCGTCAGCGTTCTGCCGGTCTCCGGTGTAGACAGGAAGTCAATATATTCCATGACTGCTTTTGGATCTTTGGCATTCCGGTTAACGACCGCCGTCATTTGCACCGGATTGTTAATCCAGACCGTGTATTGTCCAAACGAGGATTTCGGATTTGGCACAATTTCAAGATTCGCTTCCGGCACGTTTGCCTTCAATGTTGCATAATCCGTAATCCACAGACGATTCCACATATTCGTGTTCGCTTGGACGAAATAGATGCCTGTCTTGCCGTTCAGGAAGTCCTGACGCGCCTTTGCTCCGTTATTGTCGGTAATGTAGTCTTTATCGATAATTCCTTCATCATAGAGACGTTTCGCAAAAGTAATGTATTCCTTGAAGTTATCCCATATACGCACCAGCTTGCCGTTCTCGTCCACATAGGAGTTATTTATACCGGTTCCGCCGAAAATATCCGTAATGCCTGGGCCGATATTCAAGCCGTACGTATCCTTCTGTCCATTGCCGTCCGGATCCTGCAGAGCGAATGCTTTCGCTACCTGATACAGTTCCTCGGTTGTTTTTGGAGCCGTTAATTTCAGCTTGTCCAGCCAGTCCTGGCGGATAACGATAACATTTTGCGGGATCGCTTCGTTCAGCTTGCCGAACTCATACATCTTGCCATCGGACTTTAACGCCGCCTGCTTCAGAATCGGATTGTCCTCCAGCAGCTTCTTGTAGGTTGTGCTGTACTGGTTGATCATATCGTCCAGCGGCATCAGCTGCTTCTGATCATACAGCGGGTTCTTGATGTTAGGGTCGAACTCAAAGATCAGGTCCGGCGCGCTGCCGGATGCAAACAGGGTATTCAGCTTCTGCTTCGACTCTGTCCGAGGAACAGCCGTGAATTTCACATTCGTCGGGCTATTCTCGTTAATCCATTGGGTCCAGCGGTTTTTCTCCATCGTGCCTTCGGATGCCGCAATCAATCCGCGGTCGTAGACCGTTGCGCTGATCGTTGACTTTTTACCGCTACCGCTGTCGCTGTCAGCCGATTTTCCGCTGTTATCTGCATTGTCATTGCTTCCGCAGGCTGCCAGCACCCCAAGCAGGGTTAACGATGCCCCAGCCAGCAAGACATTTCTCTTCTTCATCTTTAACATATATCTATTCCCCCATCGCCCTCATGTATAGTTAACCTTTCACAGACCCAAGCATGACGCCTTTTACAAAATATTTCTGCAAGAACGGATAGATTAGAACCATCGGCAGGATTAGAACGATAATACCGGCCGACTTGATGCCCTCAGGCACTAATTCCAGAGCAGTCGTATCATTCGCCAGCGATTCGGTAAGCAGGGACTGGCTGGCAATCATCTGCTGGATCAGCACGGTGATTGTATATTTTTCGGTCGAATTGATATAAATCAGTACGTTCATGAAGTTGTTCCAATAACCTACGCCATAGAACAGGACTAAGGTTGCAATAACCGGCATGGATAAAGGAAGAACAATCCGGAATAACAGGGACATCTCCCTGCAGCCGTCAATCCGGGCAGCCTCTTCGATCTCCGGCTCGATGCCTTCGAAATAAGAGCGCATAATGAGCATATTATACGTGCTGACCGCACCCGGCATCCAAATCGACCAATACGAGTCGATCAGGCCTAGGCTTTTGACAACCAGATAAGTAGGAATTAATCCGCCGGTGAAGACCATTGTGAACAGCAGCATAAGCGTAAAGGTTCTTCTGCCGTAGAAATAGCCCTTCGAGAGCGGATAAGCCGCACAGATGGTAAACACCATCGAGATCAGGACGCCGCCAACTGTCATCACAACCCCGTTCCAAAGTGACGCCAGCACCCGTGTTCCTTCAAATAAAGCGGAATAGCTTTGCAGGGTTACGTCAATCGGCCAGAGCAATACTTTGCCGGTCTCAACAGCCTGCTTACCGCTGAAGGAGATGGATAAAATGTTAATGACGGGAGCCAGACACGAGATCGAAATGAGCAGCAGGAGAATCGAAATCCCTATTCTTGTTATTTTGTCTCCATAAGATTCTCTCATCTTCGCTTCACCTCAGAACAAGTTGCTATTGAATTTCTTGGCGATCAGGTTTGCACCCAGAATAAGAATAAAGGCCACCACCGATTCGAACAAACCAAGCGCCGTTGTCAGGCTGAATTGTCCGCCTTGAATGCCAAGCGTATAAATGTACGTGCTAATTACTTCAGAGATATCCGATACCATGGCGTTGCGCAGGTTGTAGATTTGATCGAAACCAACCTCTAAGACTCGTCCCATGGAGAGAATGAGCACCAGGATGATCGTGCCTCGAATGCCGGGAAGCGTAACATGCCAGGTTTGTTTCCACTTGCTTGCGCCGTCCAGGGCAGAGGCTTCATATAATGCCGGCGATATCGACGTCAGCGCAGCCAGATATATAATGGTGCTGAAGCCCATCTCCTTCCACACGCCCGATCCTACAAAGATCGTCACCCAGGAGAAGGTTTTGTAGAGGAACGGATAAGGCTCGCCGTACTTGTCTTCAATCCAATGGTTCAGGAAGCTGGACTCCATCGAGAACAGAGTAATCACCATGCCGCCCACGATAACCCACGAGAAAAAGTGCGGCAGATAAACGACCGTTTGGACGAATCTTTTATACCATGAACGTCTAACGCTGTTAATCATAAGCGCCAGAATGATCGGTACCGGGAAGCCTACCACCAGATTCAGCACGCTGAGCCATAACGTATTCCAAATAATCCGGAGCGTTTTGTCGTTGCTGAAGAGCATCTCGAAATTTTTGAAGCCGACCCAAGGACTATGGAACACGCCATCGAAGAAGTTGTAATTCTCGAAGGAGATGACAAGCCCGCCTATTGGCAAGTATCTAAAAATCAAGTAATATGCAAGTGCCGGAGCAAACATCAACATTAGAGGCACATTTTTCTTGAACAAAGCTTTCTTAGATGCTGATTTCAAGCTATTCCCTCCTTTCAAGTTACTGTTAACCTTTGACCTGTTACCAGTGTATCCGTTTGCAAAGGGTACTTCTTTAATTTTAATTGGAGGAACTTTAGCTAAAATTAGATCTTGTAAGGAGGCTGACTTTGCCATGCCGTTTCACACTCGAAGTCTTGTCGTCAAGCTGATTCTCAGCCTGTCGCTGATCGTCATTCTAACTTCCTCTATAACCGGAATCATTGTGTACCGGTCCAATCAGAAGATGTTCCGCGAGGAAATCCGCAGCCAATTCCTGCAAAACAACAAGCAGGCGCTGCAGCGGATCAACCAAAATATCCATGAGGTTGAACGAATCTCGCAGTCCATCGTGTTCCATCCGACCGTCGTGTCCATTCTGACGAATTCCTTGAAAAACGAAGATAAAGTCGAGCAGCTGCAGCTTATGTACGAAATGGTCTCGCAGGCGAAGCTGGATGCGCCTCATATCCGGGCGATGTTCATTTACAATCTGCGCGGCGAGAGCTATTACAATGCAAATTACGGGGCCGTCTCCATGCTGGAGAAGCCTACACGCAGCATTATCAATCAGGAGCTGGAAGACACGAACGGCGCCTTGACCTGGTTCCGGCTCAAGCTGGCAAGCTCGGCCGACCCAAGCGGATACCGGTATATGATTATCGCCGCCCGCCAAATGAAGAGCACCTTCCAGGAAACATACGGCACGCTGGTGCTGGTGCTGGACGAAGGCTTTTTCTCCGAGGTCATTGACGATATCGGACAAGATGACGGCATCGTCTATCTGCTTGACCGCAAGGATCGTCTGTTGTTCAGCCAGCGAAGCCAGGAGGATCAGGCCGCCGCCGGGTCGGATTCACCGGAAGTCATTCCGCTGCAGCATGACCAGGAAGAACGGGCTTCCATTGTTCAGTCTACCGCTCAAGGCAATTATCTGTTCGTGAAGAACACCTCGGATTCAGGCATCTTCAAGCTGATCAGCGGATTGGGGCTAAACGCGCTGGACAAGCGTAATGCCGATATTCTGAAAACCATCGCAATATCCGGCCTGTCCAGCATCCTGCTGACCGGGCTGCTCCTGACGCTTACCAGCACCAGGCTGCTGAGGCCGCTCGGGAATCTCGTATCCGGGATGCGTCGGCTCCGTTCGGGCCAGATGAACGCCCGCGTCGAGGTCCGCTCCAAGGATGAGCTGGCTTTTCTCGGGGAGTCGTTTAACGATATGGCCGATAACATTCAGAAGCTGGTTGATGAGGTGCTGCTGAAGCAGCTGCGGGAGAAGGAAGCGGAGCTGAGGGCCATACAAGCGCAGCTCAATCCGCATTTCTTGTACAATATATTGAACGAAATCTATTGGAAGCTGTATCTGCAGAACGCCAAGGACACGGCCGGCATTATCCAATCGCTCTCCAAAATCCTGCAATATTCCTTGAAGCCAATCGAGCAGCCAAGCACGCTGCGCGAAGAGCTGGAGCAGCTGCGAAGCTATATCAATATTCAGATGTCTCTGTTCCACCCCGAGCTTGAACTGGATATTCAAGCTGATGAGCAACTGCTCTGCATGGAGATGCAAAGGCTGCTTCTCCAGCCGGCCGTCGAGAACGTATTTGTCCATGCCTTTGCCGATAAGACAAAAGCGGACAAGATGCTTCTGCGGATTCATGTTTATCAGGAACAGGATCATCTAAGGGTGGATGTGACGGATAACGGCAAAGGAATCGAGCCCGAGATGCTGCACAAGTTAGCGGCGGGTGAGCGCGATCTTCACGGCAATCATCTGGGCATTCATAACGTTACGAGAAGAATCCAGCTCGTATATGGCGCTCCATATGGGCTTCGTTTCGATAGCAGACCTGATGCGGGAACCACCGTCAGCTTTATTTTACCGATCAGCAAGGAGGACTCCGTATGAGGGGAACCGTGTTAATTGTAGAGGACCAGCCTAATTTCCGTGAGGGGCTGAAGTTTATGATCTCGCAGAGCAGGAACTGGACCGTCATTGGAGAAGCCGAGACCGGTGAGGAAGGCTGGCAGAAGGCGCTGGAGCTGAAGCCGGACCTCATTCTGATGGACATCCATATGCCCGTTATGAATGGGATTGAGCTGGCGGAACGTATTCATACGCATGGACTGGATACGTTGTTCATCATCATTACCGGCTTTCAGGACTTTCAATATGCGCAATCCGCCATACGGTACGGAGCAATGGATTTTTTGCTCAAACCCTGCTCGGATGAGGATATTTCACGTATTCTGAGCAGCGCATCCCAGCGATTGCAGGCAAAGCGTAAGAACCAGCAGACCGCAAGGGAGCATCTGCTCCGCTCGATTCTGCTCAAATACCAGATGAATCAGGAGCTGACCTCGTATTTCCTCCGCATGTTTGAAGGAAGCCAGCTGTGGCTGGTGACGATAACGGATTATTTTCCAGAGGGCAAAAATTATGGTGCAGACGATCTTTATGTGCTGCAATACGGGATCTACAACATCGTCCAGGAGCTGGCGATAAGTGAGGATGCGGATGCCAAGCTGCTGATTCTGAAGGAAGACCAGTTTATCTTGTCGGTATCCTCCGATTTGGCGACGGCTTGCTGGAGAGACAATGCGGAGCTTGCGGTACGCGAATATTTGGGCATTAATATCCAAAGTATCCCGCTTGGCCCCAGTTCGGACGTCAATCAGCTGATGTCTGCCTATGCCGTCTACAATGAACAGCGCGTGCAAGCGCCAGCGGTTCCGCAGTCAGCGGGCCGGTCAAGCAAGCATCAAGCCGTCGAGGCGGTGAAAAACGAAATCATGTCGCTCATTATCTCCGGGGATCTTCAAGCTCTGCATGACTACTTCGAGAAGGTTGGCGGGTTAGCTGGCTCTCTTCAGTTGACGGACGGCAAGATTCTGGTGATCAACCACTCCCTTGCGCTGGATCAGATTTCCGAGGTGCTGGGGCTGTTCAGCCATCAGAGCAAGCCGGCCGAGACGCTGCTGCAGACGATTGACCAGCTTCCGGGAAGCATGGAGCTGAAGAGCTGGTTCAAGTCAGCCTATCAGGACTTTGAGACCCGGCTGGACCGCTGGAAGCAGCAGGCCAATCCGTATGTGAACAGCATTCAGCAGGCGATTGATTATATCGAAGAGCATTATTTGGACAGCGAGCTGTCGATTAAGCAAGTGGCGGAGAACATCCATTTGAATCCAAGCTACCTAAGCACCTTGTTCAAAAAAGAAACCGGCGAAACCTTCACCGGCTACGTCAACAAGCTTAAGCTGCAGAAAGCGCAGGTGCTGCTGCGCAACACGGATATGAAGATCTCGGAGATCTGCCAGACCGTCGGGTTCGAGGACTCCACCTATTTCTCGAGCGTGTTCAAAAAGCATTTCCACATCTCGCCCAGCGAGTTCCGGCAGAACCATTAATGAAAGAACAGCCTTTCCGGGACCTCTGGCTCCCTCGAAGGCTGTTCTCTGCGCGTGCATATACGTACGGTATACATCCATCCTATCGGGGAGTCCCGGACTCCTTCACCAAACACACGGGGAGCCAAATCTCCCCCCTATCCGTCTACGTTGCACATAATGCAGCATATTGATGCTTATCCACCCAGTAACTCGCATTATCCTGCACGGAATACAGAATATTTCGGTTCAAGTGCCCCATATGGCCGATATTTCGGTCATATCCTGCAGTTCGTGCAACATATGCATCCCCTCCCCGCCAATTCGACTAAATATCCTGCATTTTGTGCAATAGAGTTAATTATTTAGTTAGTTGGCAGAGACGGGTAACGGACCGTTCGCACACTCCCAGCACATTTATGACTAGTCGGAATAGTGTCGTTCAACAAAAACAGCCCCCGAAGAGCCCTGAGCTCCCCGGAAGCTGTTCATATCCTATTACCCTTATTGTGCCGCAATTGAACCCATCGAAGTAAAAGCGAGCGGTCCAAAGCCTTCGGTTGGCTCGCCTACCGGCTGATTTACTTTGAACAGGAAGCTTGTGTCATCCACCGTCTTCACAATAACATACTTCGTCAGCTTGTTGCTTGCTGCTTTAAGCATCAGATCGAAATCGCCAATCATCGAATTAGAGTCCTGTGGATCAATCGTCTGCACATCGCCTGTAGCGGCAAGCTCTTTCTCCGCATCCGCCTTAATATCGTCCAGCTTGAAGCCTTCCGGCAGCTTGCTGATCTCCACATAATAGTTGTTGTCGACGTTCATGATCAGCTTGTTCGCAGCCGCGTCGAATTTGAACTGCTCGAAGATATACAGCGCGTAGCCTTCGCCTTTCGCGAGCGTACCTGTACGGGTCTCTTCATTACCCTCCAGTTGGAACTTGAAGTCCTTCGTTGCTGGAAGCTCCTTAACCGTCGTATCCCCCGCTGCTTTCCCGATCTTTGTAATCGTCAGCAGCTTGGCTGTCGCATCACCTTCAATAGCCGTTTCCGTATATTCGAATGTGACGGCGTCGCCTTCTTTCAACGCATTCACTGCCTCGTCTGTCCCCTCTCCCAGCTGATAAGCGGCAGCCTCATCATTCACTGTAATTTCAACTGTATGGGAGTCGGCCAGACCGACAAACACACCATTTCCTTGTTTGGTTTCTGCAACAGGCGATTCCGTTGGAGCAGGCGATACGGATTCCGTTGGAGTTGCTGTAGGAGCCGTATTGTTATTGTTGTTGCCGTTGCACGCCGACAGTAAGACAGCAGCCAGCACAGTACTGCTTAGCAGGACGGTCCATTTGGTCGTGATGCTTTTGTTCTTGTTCTTCATTTCTTGTTACCTCCTAAAAAAGAATTACACCGCAATTCTTATTTCTTAAGCATTGCTCAACATTACAAACGTATCCTTTCCTGTAAAGGTTACATTAATTTTATGAATAACATCACCCAAGATCAGGGAATCCTTGTCATATCCAGCCATAACTGGCTGTCGCTCGTATCGACAGCTCTATTATTTTGGAGCATAATGAGAGAAATACAATAAAAAGATTGTAATTCCGAGTAATCCGATGTATATTAAAGAAATAAAAATACAGCTCAGACAAAACTGGAGGATGGAATCATGCGCAAAAGCATTCCCGCTTTACTTACTCTCATTATTCTAGCAGTAGTCATTAGCGCTTGCAGCGGCAACAATAATGGCAATACTGCAGGCAATAACTCCGAAGCATCGCCTTCGAACACGGCAGCAGCCGATCAGCCAAAAGACGGCGGCAACCTGATCCTGGGTGTACAAGCCGATCCTGTTGTTCTTAATCCGATCTATGCAGGCGACCGTGTCAGCCTGACGATTGACCAAGCTCTCTACGCTCCATTGTTCCAAGTGAACAACGGCAAGAAAACCTTCTACCTGGCTGACAGCCTTGAGCCTTCGGCTGACAACCTGACTTATACATTAAAGCTGAAAAGCGGACTTACCTGGCATGACGGCCAGCCGCTGACCGCAGACGACGTTGTCTTCACCTTCGATTCGATTCTCGACGAGAAGCAAAACAGCTTTTTCCGCGAGAACTTGATCATCGGCGGCAAGCCGATCAAGGCTGTGAAAGTTGACGATACAACTGTTGAATTCCAGCTGCCGCAAGTAAATCCGGCGTTCGAAGCAACTCTCGTGCAATTGACTCCGATTCCTAAGCATATTTTCGAAGGAGAAGCGAATATCGAGAAAAGCACGAAAAACAACGCTCCCGTTGGTTCCGGTGCATTCAAATTTAAAGAGTACAAAACAGGCGAATATGTAACGCTTGAGCGTTTCGATAACTACTTTGGCGGCAAGCCGCATCTGGATTCGATCACTTACCGTATTGCGAAAGATGCCAATGCAGCAAATCTGGCTCTGCAAAACGGCGAAATTAACGTGAAATACCTGGACCCGCAAGACGTATCAACCATTGAAAGCACTGGCAACTTCGACATCCAAGCTTACTCGGAAGGCCGTCTGGCTTACCTGCTCTTTAATGAAGACAGCGACACTGGCGCCCTGAAGAAAAAAGAAGTCCGTCAAGCGATCTCTTACGCCCTGAACCGAGCAGAGCTGATTCAAACGGTATACGGCTCGAGCGACTATGCAGACCAAGCGAAATCGTTCGTCACACCGGACGGCCTGTTCCAAACAAATGACGTTCCTTCGTATGACAACGATGTAAATAAAGCAAAAGAGCTGCTCGCATCCGCTGGCGAAAGCAACCTGAAGCTCCGCTTCATCGTATCAAGCGGCAACAAAGCGCAAGAAGCGGCTGCCCTGTATATTCAACAAAAGCTGAAAGCCGTTGGCATCACGGTTGAACTGCAAAGCATGGATGCTTCGGCGTACAGCCAGAAGTTTGTTGACCTGAAATCGAAAGACTACGAGCTGTCCTATGCCGGCTACATCATGGGCTATGATCCGGACGCTTACCGTATCCTTTACACAACGGGTTCGAACTCCAACTATGCTCGCTACTCCAACCCTGAAGTAGACAAGCTGTTCGACCAAGGCGCTGGCGAAGCAGACGCAACGAAACGCGGCGAAGCTTACCAGCAGCTGCAACAAATTATCGCGGATGACGCGGTTATCTACCCTGTCGGCTACACCAAAACAATCGTAGCGATCGACAAACGCTTTGGCGGTCTGAATGAGGCTGTGTTGAAACCAGTCGTTATCTTCGAAGATCCTTCCAAGCTGTACATGAAATGAGATTTTAAATGAATTGAATATGGATATAGGCGATAAATAGCTGGGGCTACCCCAATGTCAGTAAGCTAACTTACTGACATTGGGGGTAACCCAGTTTATTTTTTGCCGTAAACAGCATAGGAGACAATCGTATGAGACAACTCATCGCTAGACGCTTACTGCAGACGATTCCGCTCTTGCTCTTCGTCTCTATCGCCTGCTTTGCCTTGATTAAGCTGGCACCGGGAGACCCTGTTCTATCCTTCGTGACGCCAAACATGCATCCTGAGGATATTGAACGTATCCGTCATAATCTCGGGCTGGACAAACCTGCTTATATTCAATATTTACTGTGGGTAAAAGAGCTGTTCCAAGGCAACTTAGGCTATTCGCTCGTGAATCATCAGCCGGTTATGGATCAAATTCTTGATCGTTTGCCGGCAACAGCAGGATTGATGGGCTGCGCAATCGCGCTAGCCGTTCTGATTGCCATTCCGCTTGGCCTGACCGCCGGAGCGAACCGCGACCGCTGGCAGGACCGGATCATTAACCTGATCTCCTACGTAGGCATTTCGGTACCCCTGTTCTATTTGGCTATTTTACTTATCTATTTATTTGCAATTGATCTGCACTGGCTTCCGATTATGGGCATGCGGACGATTGGCGTCCATTCTGCCTGGGATGTCATCAAGCATGGCATTCTGCCATGCACCGTTCTTGCCTTTGGTTTCTTGTCCGTCTATGTGCGGTACATTCGTTCCAGCACGATTGGTCAGCTCAAGGAAGACTATGTTCAGATTCAATATGCCTTTGGCGCAACGCGCCGGCAGGTGCTGTTCCGGCATGTCATGAAGCATGTTCTGCTGCCGGTCATTACGCTGCTGGGCATGTCGATGGCCGATCTGGTTACCGGTGCGATTGTAACGGAAACCGTCTTTTCCTGGCCGGGCATTGGCTCGCTTGGCATGACAGCCGTCAAAGGGATGGATTATCCCGTTATTATGGGTATTACGCTGTTCTCCGCCTTGTTCCTGATCATCGGCAACTTGCTTGCGGATATTTTATACGGATTCGCCGATCCGAGAATCAAATCAACGAGGTGAGCTCATGAATCGGACCAAATGGCGAAATGCGGGCCTCGAGCTCGCACGCAGCAAGATGGGGATCGCCGCAATCGCGATTCTCGTTATTTTTATACTGGGAGCAATCTTTGCCTTTCTCTCCCCTCATGATCCTAATGCGCTGGATGCGCTGCAGCGTCTGAAGTCGCCTAGCTCCGAGCACTGGTTCGGAACGGATGACTACGGCCGCGACTACTTCGCCCGCGCTTTGTACGGCGGACGCGTCTCGCTGATGGTCGGCTTCTCGGCGATGATTCTGGCAACCACCATCGGCACGGTCGTTGGCGTTGTCAGCGGCTACTTTGGCGGTTGGATCGACAACTTGCTGATGCGTTTGCTGGAAGTGATTTTGTCGATTCCGACCTTTCTGGTGATGCTTCTGCTCAGCGTGTTCTTGAAGCCGAATCTGACCAGCATCGTCCTCATTATCGGTCTCCTGATGTGGATGAACCTGGCCCGTATCATACGGGCTGAGACGATGACGATTCTGGAGCGCGAGTATGTGCTGTATGCAAAAGCCTCCGGCCAGAATCACTGGGGCATTATTTTCCGTCATATCTTCCCGAGTCTTGTTCCGGTCATTATCGTTGGCGCAACGAACAACGTGGCTTCTGCAATTATGATGGAATCGTCCCTCAGCTTCCTCGGCTTTGGGGTACAAGCTCCAAACGCAACATGGGGAAGCATGCTGAACAATGCGCAGGGCTATATCGCGCAAGCGCCTTACCTTGCGTTGTTCCCGGGTTTATTTATTCTGCTGACGGTGCTCAGCTTTAATATTCTAGGCGATATCTTGCGCGTTGGCTTCGAACCGAAGCTTGGCAAGCGGTAATCAGGGGCATTCCCCTTCTACCCTTGCCCGCGCCTTTCCGAGAGGAGTGAACGTTAGATGGCAGACAGGCTGCTAACCGTCAATAACTTACAAGTGTCATTCCAGACCCGCAGCGGAGAAAATAAAGCGGTTCGCGGCGTCAGCCTCCATATTGATCAAGGCGAGACAATCGGTATCGTTGGCGAATCAGGCAGCGGCAAAAGCGTCACCGCCAAAGCGATTATGGCGATGATTCCGCCTCCGGGCGAGATCATCAGCGGCGAAATTACCTTCGCCGGGGAGAAGCTGAGCGGCTTATCCGAGCGCAAATGGCGCCAAATTCGCGGAAACCGGATCGCCATGGTATTCCAGGATCCGATGACGTCGCTTAATCCGGTCAAGAAAATCGGCCAGCAGATGACGGAAGTCATCCGCCGGCATCGCGGACTAAGCAAGGATGCCGCTTTGAAAGAAGCGATTGAGATGCTCCGCCAGGTCGGCATTAATGAGCCTGAGCGCCGTGTCCAGCAATACCCGCATGAATTCAGCGGCGGCATGCGCCAGCGCGTTATGATCGCAATGGCGTTATCCTGCCAACCGGAGCTTCTGATCGCCGATGAGCCAACAACAGCTCTCGACGTAACGATTCAGGCCCAGATTCTCGATCTGCTGAAGGAACTAAAAGATAAAACAAGTGCATCCATCGCTCTTATCACCCATGATCTAGGCGTTGTCGCTCAGGTATGCAGCCGCGTGATCGTCATGTACGGCGGCATGGTAATGGAAGAAGGAACGGTAGAAGATATTTTCTATAACTCGAAGCATCCGTACACGCAGGGACTGCTGCGCTCGGTACCGCAGCGGCAAGGCGGCTCGCGCGAGCGTCTGATGCCGATTGAAGGCTCTCCGCCCGATCTGCTCGACCCGCCTCCGGGCTGTCCATTCATGGAACGTTGCCCGCATGCCATGCCCAAATGCGCGGAGCTTCCGCCGCATTTTCAGATCAGTGAAGGCCACCGTGCCCTCTGCTGGCTGAACGATGCCGAGGTTCAGGCTGAATTAGCGCGCCATCCGGAGATCGAAGGGAGCGCTTTCCATGTCAGAGGATAAAAAAGTGCTGGTGGATGTCCAGCAGCTGAAAAAGCATTTTGTGAAGAGCCGCGATGCCTGGGGCCGCACTTCGGAGGTTCTGAAAGCCGTTGACGGCGTCAGCTTCCAGATCAACAAAGGCGAGACCTTTGGCCTTGTTGGCGAATCCGGCAGCGGCAAATCGACGGTTGGCCGCTGTATACTGCGGCTGTACGATTACACGGACGGCACCGTCAAGTTCGACGGCCAGGATCTCTCGAAGCTTGGCGAGAAGCAGCTGAAGCCGTTCCGCCGGCGGATCCAATCTATTTTCCAAGATCCGTACTCATCGCTTAATCCCGGCATGAGTGTGCTGGATTTGATCGGCGAACCGATGAATATTCACGGCATGTACAAGGATATAGAGGAGCGCAAGGAAGTTATTGCTTCGCTGCTCGAGAAGGTAGGCCTTAAGCGTGAGCATCTGTACCGTTACCCTCACGAGTTCAGCGGCGGCCAACGCCAACGGATCTCCATCGCCCGCGCATTGTCGGTGCGCCCGGACTTTGTCGTCTGTGACGAGCCGATCTCGGCGCTCGACGTATCTGTACAAGCGCAGGTCGTGAACATGCTTGAAGATTTGCAGGCTGAATTTGGCCTGACCTATCTGTTTATTGCCCATGACCTGTCGATGGTGCGGCATATTTCCGACCGGATTGGCGTGATGTATCACGGACGCCTGGTGGAAGTCGCGGGCAGCGATGAGCTGTACGACAATCCGCTTCATCCGTATACGAAGGCGCTGCTGTCGGCTATACCGGTACCGGACCCGCGTGCTGTCGTTGAACGGGTGATCTATACGCCGGATGCTGCAGCTGAAGAGGCTGCAGTGCTGCGTGAAGTAAGTCCGGGGCATTGGGTCGCATTACCGTAAGGGTTAATCAAGAGCTAACTAAAGCTAAGGGAGGCTGAAACCAAATGACGAATATCGTAAAGCTGTCGCAATGGGATGCATTGCTTGTGGAGTCTCTTCGCAAGGGACATGGCTGGTCGGATGACGAGATTATTGCCAAAGTAAAGGCGGGAGTTGATCTCCCGACGGATGATAGCATTTTCCAATTCAACTATAGCGATCTGGCGGCTTTTGCCCAGAAAGAGCCGGAGACGTTTGAAGCAGCTGTTCGGGGCGGCTACCAGATCAAGTACAATACCGTACGCGGCATTCGGAGCTGGATTTGGGTCGCCTTCGGCGACGAGCCTCAGCTCGAGCTCGAAGCCGGACAGGAAGCCGTTACGGCTCAGCTGACACATGAGCAACTGGAGCGCGTGACAACGGCGCTATCCTTCGGCTGGTCGATCGAGCCGATTGACGGCGCGGCCGGTTCATACCGGATTGAACCGATTCAGCGGTAAGGTGTGTTTGTGTTTGGATAAATTTCACAGGGCTGTTCCATCTTCATTTTAATGATTTTTGGGACAGTCCCTATTTTTCTCATCGTACGTTGGATTTCCTCCAGTGAAAACAGGATAAATGGTAAGTTCCGAAGGCTACGTTGGATTTCCTCCAGTGAAAACAGGATAAATGGTAAGTTCCGAAGGCTACGTTGGATTCGCTCCAGTATAAGGGCCCAGAATGAGCCACTATCGTCCAAATTGGACTGATTATACTGTAGACAATCCATTGTAGATAGAGTGACCGATCAGAAACGCCCCTTTATAGTGCATGAATTCCAATGTAGCCTGGCTCCAGTGATCCTCCTCATTTACTACTGGTTTGAGGTCCAACCCAACAATGGTATAATTACGCCAATCGACTATTGGAGGTCATACCTAAAGTGGAAACAACAACCGAGCAGCAAATTGCTGAATGGATGATTAATGAGATCAAGTTTAGAGGGATTCTGCGCCAGGAAGAAGCGATTGAGCATGTGAAGCAGCATTTTGGCGAGCAGTATATTTTCGTGAACGAGAACGGGAATGTCTCCTTGGAAAAGGAAGTGAAGAAAGCCTTCCGTAAGCAGCATAAAGGCAGAATCGCTTGGGATCGCGACGGCTTCTTCTGGGCTTGGACTTAAAATAACAGAAAAAGAACGCCCGACCTTGTCGATGGCGTTCTTTTGTATATCATTAATTTTGAGTTTGAGCTTCGAAGTCCCAGTGCAGAGTTAAAGAATCCCTTTGGAACTGGTTTTGCTCACCATCGTTGACGAATGTGAAGCGTACAGAGAAGTTATTGGTTTCTCCGCCGTTAATCTTGTCCAATCCGCTGTCATCAATCCAGTCGGTGAAGAGGCCAAGAATATCTTTAACGACATCCGGATCTTGCGAGTTTGTCTGCTGCTGCAGCTCGTAGAGTGTTTTTGAAGCTATAATATTTTGTCCCGGCAGATCGTTTGTTGTGTTTTGCAGGAAGTCTACTCTAATGTATTTGCCAAGATCCAATGAATTATTGCTGCCGTAATCGCCAACTTCATAGGTTGTATGCAGAATAACCTTTGCGATATCAACCGTGCCTGTATTTTTCAGGGAGAAGGTTTTGAGCCAAGTATCTCCCGGTTTAATATCGGATACATTGATAACTGTAGTTGGATTGGCAGTCAGGTCGATATAACCAGCTGCGAAAGTTCCTGTTGTTTGCTCAGTAGATGTAAAGTAAGCAAAAGTGCCGCCGCCCACAAGTGAAATACCCAGTGCTGCTGTTGCCATGCCAAGACCTAATTTAGCTTTGATTCCCATTTTTTGTTTCCTCCCAAGTTATCCTCATTTTGAGGTATTTAATATATATTGCATCCTTGTGCTGCAAGGGCACGAGGAGGACAATCAGGTTAAGATAAGACTTCCGGATTAGGGGCAGCATTAGGTGCAGCCTGCTCGTTTTTCTTTTTCTCCAATTCAGAAATGGCTTTCCAAATGGTCATGATGGAGTACAGGATCAAGAGCAAGCCCGGTACTAGCAGCAGCATGAGACTTCCCATCTTGGAGTTGGCGTAATTCATGCCATATCCCACGTAGGGGATAGTCAGCCCTGAATATTGCCCAACAATGCGGTCCGCCGGAACAGGATTGACATCGGCAGTTGGGTTATTATCACCCTTGGTCGTATAGATCTGCTTACCGTTTTTACGTTCGACTTCTACCACCCTGTGGGTGATCAAGCGGTCCTCGCTGTCTTTATAAGTAACGATGTCGCCGACTTGGAAGCGGCTCATATCACCGCCCGGCTTAATGGTAATGATGGAGCCTGTATGGATACCCGGTTCCATGGAGCCGGACAATACAACCTTAATTTCATAACCCAGCAGCTTGGGTTCTCCGCCTGAAGCCTTGGATACAATGACGGAAAATGCGACGAGGAGAAAAACAACCAGAAGGATGAAGGTTACAGCCTTACTCAGGATTGATTTCAGTAATTTCATTTGTTGCACCGCCTTCTATATTAGGGTTAATCGGGCTATCCGATGTTGAGGGCTCCATGATCTGTTGCTGAGCGTTATCCGGCGTTTGTTCATCTGACACCGGCTCTTTTTCGGGTTCCTGTATGGGTTCTTGAACGGGCTCTTGCACAGGCTCCTCTACCGACTCTTCTACCGGTTCTTGTACCGGCTCCTGCCCTTCCGTTTGTTCATCCTCCGGATCGGCAGCCTGGCTGTTTTCCATTTCTTCTTTCGTTTTCGCCCTTGCAGCCAATTCCGTATTCACTTGTGCAAGCTGCGACTGTACAATCTCCCGCTGATGTATATAGGAAGCGCTGGCATTATTCAATGAAGCCTGTGCGGCCTGATAGCCTGCCCGGGCATCTGCGCTTGCTTGTGATAGTAAAGGCTTGTCTGCATCTGATTTTGAATCCATATTGGATTGAATAGCTGCGGTAAATACCGGGCTACTCGACAATCTTTCATATATAGTTTGAGCTTGCAGTTGAAAAGCGTCAGATGCCATTTGGCTGTGGGTGATCGTTGTCATAAAGTCAGGCAAGGCAGCAGCATCTTCAGGTACCAGGCAGTTCAAGTTGACATCAGCTATGTCGCTTGACAACACATTCAGAACAATCGCGGCAGCAGCAAGCTCGTTTTGGGCTGTTTCCCATGCTGATGCGTTAGCATTTGCTGGTCCCGCAAGCCCCTCTAATGCTTCCGATAACGTAATGAGCTTCAAGCTAAGTTCATCTGCCAACTGTTCTAACTGCTCATCCGATAATGCCGATAGATCCAATTCTTCTGATACCGGCTCATACGAAGCCGTAAATCCGGAAATATTGGCATAGTTGCCGTCACTCTGCCGGATATGCTGCACAGCTTGTCCTAACATCTGTTCCACCTGATCGGGAAACACGGAGCAAATTCCAATCCCATCCGCAGTTTCTTCCGTATCTGTGAAATGTCCGAAGGTTGTTCCGGTCTGGCTTGCTGTCAGCGCGAATAACAGGGAAGCGATCGAAACGGTGTTCGCAGTTGCAAACAGGATTTTATGGATATGCTCTTTCCTTCTTCGCTTTATTTGTTTCCATCGCCGCTGCAAGAGCACACCAACCTTCATCAAGAACATTTACGTTCGTTATTAAGAACAACTTGCCTATTCAATATACCCTGAAACTCCCAATTTTGAAAAGATCGATATTCCGCCTAAAATTCTCATTTAAGAACAAAATAATAATAAACGAATCATAAATCTCTCATTTCCTTACTAAATCTCTGTATATCGTTCTTTATTGAGAACATAAATTCCATACTAAACAAATTAAAACGCACTCCTTCACCTTGTGATGGCGGAGTGCGTTTCATTCTGGACAACTGAATAGCAGGCCTCATTAAAACTGACATGTTTCTTTACAAATCTATCTAATGTCCGTAAGATGTTCTTAGAATCTTCAAACCGTGGTATATCATCATTAGTTTGGGTAAAGGATGCATGAGTATGATCGAGGAAATCGGGAAGCGAATCCAACAACTGCGGAGCGACAAAGGTCTATCGATATCCGAGCTTGCAGAGCGGGCGGATGTTGCAAAATCTTATATAAGCAATGTAGAGCGGGGATTACAGTCGAACCCCTCCATTCAATTTCTGGAAAAGGTAGCTACTGCCCTGGATGTGTCGATTCATTCTATCTTGAACGGAGATCCAACGGAAACCGACCAATTGCTGGACCATGACTGGCAGCTCTTATTGAAAGAAGCGATGGCATCCGGCATTAGCAAAAGTCAGTTCAAAGAATTTCTCGAGTTTCAAAAATGGAAAAAAAACAATGAAAATCCGGAATAGATCTATGACCATTCCGGATTTGATTCTTCTAACTCCCTATACGATTGCAAAAACATTCTAATTTCCTCGACGGATATGCCTATGGATTTGGCTTGCAGCAACAAATAAATCCAATCCTGCTCATTTCCGTTTTCCCCAACGATTATCGACATCACCGTATCCAGCCCTCCACTGCTTATGTTCGGTTTCATCCGATATACAGGACTCAAGATCTACATCCTGTAACTCTTTATACAGAAATGATACATATTGTAACGTAAAAAGGTTGTCGAAACTTGACAGTCTACTAAAAAAATTATCTTATCAGTTCAAAAGACTTAGCAATTCCTATCCCCTCACACGACAATGGTCGCAAAAAAGCCTCTAAGCGGCTTTTTACAGCGTTAGAGGCTTCTATTTATAGGATTATCTAATCAATCAACCGATGCCGGTACCACTTCTTGCCGCGGAAGCGCCAGAGGAAGATCATTCCCCGCACGCCCCACTCCAGATTCATTGCGACCCATACACCAATGATGCCGAAATCGAACACAATAGCGAGCAGATAGCCGAGCACAATCCGGAACAGCCACATCGATAATAGCGATACGACGGAAGTAAATTTGGAGTCGCCTGCAGCCCGAAGGGCTGATGGCATAATAAAGCTGATTGACCAGAATACCACTTGCATTAGGGCATTAATAATGGAAATGATCAGGATATCGTCCACAATCTCAGCCGGAGGATGGAATAATCCTACCAGCGGATAGAATAACGGCAGCATCAGACAAGCCATCACGAACAAACAGACCGTGGACAGCCACAGGAAGGAACGGGTAAACTTCCTCGCATCCTCAATATTCCGCTGTCCCATACATTGGCCTATAACCGTTATCGCCGTAATCGCCAGCGCATTCGAAGGAATCTGCAGCACATTGGCAAGCGAGCCGGTTATTGCATTGGTTGCAATGGCATAGGTGCCAAGGCCGACGACAAACGTTTGGGTGACGATCTTCCCGCCGTTGAAGAACATCTGCTCCGCCGCAAACGGCAGACCAACAAACAGGATTTTACGAAGCATTGTAAAATTGACCGCCAGCATGTCCCGGAGACGAAGCCGCAAGCTTGTATCTATCTTCACCAGATAAATAATAGCCAGAATCGCAGCCGCATACCGCGAAATATTGACTGAAAGACTTAGCCCCAGCACGCCCATATTCATCAGATTAATAAACACTACGTTCAGGAGCACGTACGTCAAATTCATAACGAGCGACAGCATAAGAGAAGCACGGCTTCTTCCAATCCCCCTAAGCGCCCCGCATACCGCCTCCATCATTGCGATGCCGACATAGGACAGCCCGCTGCCGATCAGATACGTCCTGCCTTCTTCAAATACTTCCGGCGAAGCCGCACCAAACAGCAGATTCAGCATCTGGTTATGGAACACTACAACGATCAGGCTGATCCCCAACGCTACAAGCGTAACCGATGAGACGGAGCTTGCTGCTGATTTCGATACCATTTGATGATTGCCGCTGCCCTTATACTGCGCAACAACAACGGTCCCCCCGGTCGATACGGCGATAAATACGCTGATCAGGAAAATATTAAGCGAGTCAACCATGTTGACCGCACTGACAGCATTAACGCCTGATGAGCTGACCATCGCTGTATTTACCAGATTCAAGCCGACAAGAAAGGCCTGGTCGATCAGGATCGGGATGAATAAAGCAATAATTTGCCGGTAATCAATGGACACTCCGGAAAAGTGCCGCTCCAGGAAGGCCTCATGCCTTCCTCTCTGTCTGGGTCGTCCTATACCCATGTCATCACATTCTTCTCGTTGGATTGGTAAAGCTTCTGCTATTAAGCTACTACTATGGCAAAGATTTGTCCATTATGGATTTCGCTCACAACATAACAAATCCACAACCTTAAGCGGCTGTGGATTCGGATTCATATGTGGTTACCGTTCTTCTGCTCTCCAATTGCTGGGCGACGTACAGTACAAACATCAAACCAAGCATTGCCGTGCAGACAGAGATCGGAATGACCCAATGATGGGCCGAATGTGAAAAGAACGGGATAAGAGCAACCGCCACAATCGGCGGAGCATTCCATTTAAATCTATTAATCAAGTAGATCGTAATAATAACATTAATGAATAACGAAAGCGGGCTTGGATAAATGTAGTACAGTACCGTCCCTATTCCTGAAGATATTACGGCACCAAAGGTAACTCTCCCCACTTCGGATATACTGGACGAGCGGGACAGGAAAAGAAAGCTGAATGCGCCTAGCGTTGGGAAGAACAATGTATCCAGGAAAGAAATGTGCAAGGAAAGCCAATAAATAAGCACTACATAAAGGCAGATTGCAATGGTTTTCAAATTCATTAGTTTCTTGTTTACCTCCAGTCCGCAACTGCAGCGGCCTTGCCGAATTGCGCTCGTTCTATTTTAAAGAGTTTTGGGCATCTCGTCAATTTAAAAATAATTTGTCTTTTACTCGTTAATCCTTACCCGAAAACTAAGATTTATTATATACTGAGGATAGCCATTACGTAAACCATCAATTTGAACGGAGGATGAACATGTCCCAGCCGACCGTTAATGTAAGTTATGAATGTGTGGAGGAAGTGCCTTTGCACCGTGTGCGGGGCAATCAGCTTGGCATTCTTCTGAGTGTAATCGCAACCGTCCTTACTCAGCAGTGGTGGATTCTTGTTCTGCCCCTGGTCGTGCAAATCATCAGTCGTACGTATGGAGTCAAATATAACCTGTTTGTCCGCCTGTTCTCGCCATTACTGCCGGTGAGTCCGCGTACGGAAGCCCGCGAGCTGCTGCGCTTCAACAATTTGCTTGCGATTCTGTTCCTGGTCATAACGATTGCCGCCCATTATTTGGGGTTAACCCTGCTGTCCTATATCAGCCTTGGCATGCTGACCGCTGCCGTCGTTGCTGCCTTAAGCGGCTTCTGCTTAGGCTGCTTCATGTACTTCCAATACAAGCAGTTCCGTCTTCGCCGGGCCGCAAAAGCAAAAGCCGCCCCTTAACAGAAGCGCCGCAAATGTATGACTCCATGAGCAAGAGCCCGCCATCACTGGCGGGCTCTTTTCTATCCTATTTTTAAAGAACAATGTCGGAAATGAATCGTTCCAACACCGTCACATCGGTAATATTGTTATTGCAGCGTTCGCTGTTCACGCACATATAATTGCCGATTGCCTTGTAGTAGTCCGGCGAGGCATTAGCTGGTCTCGACTTCGTTATCGCCGAGAACAACGCCACTTCTTCATGCCGGTTGCACAGGAAGCATACGCTTTTCTTCTGCACAGGCGTGAACCTGCCTTCTACTCCGACAAGCCGGCCGTTCAGATGATAGGCAAGAAACATTTTATTCGTGGCAATATCGGTCCAGCCGAGATAGGTCAGATATCGCAGATCCATCGCTGCCAGATCAGGAACCTTCAGCTTCTTGACCTTCGGGAACAGCTTCTTCAGCTGTTTCTCCTCCACTTTCTCGAAAGGCAGCATATAATCCTCAAGCGATTGCAAATAGCTCTGGAATTCCTGCGGCTTATTGAGTGAAGCGAAGCTTCCAAGCAGCTGTTGCTCGGCCTCCGTTGCCTTCGGGAATGCTTCCATAACCTTGAACGGTGCATTTGAACGTACGGATTCAATTACCTTCGGATCGGATACCGTGCTGCATGCTTGCTGCAGCTGTCCTGCTTGCTTCTTAATCAAATTCAGTTGGTGGTTTCTAATAAATGGTGTACACATTGCTTTGTCAGCCCCTTATTTGGTATGAATTCCTGAATCAATAAGGTGCAAAGCCCATTATTAGAAACGATAGCCGGGCGACCATTAATAAAGTACGCCCCATGCAAAGTATCGCCCCTAATTCAGGCTCTGCATGAAGCTGATTCGTAATCCGGCAAATTGATTTGCCATTGTTACCGCCTCCCTTTACTGCTCAATTATAGAATAGATCCCTCGCCCCCCGCAATCCTTGGCGCTTAACCTTCCATCCATTCCCGCAGCGATAGCAAGGTTATGAACACTTCCATAAGATTTAGCAATCCCCTTATTGAACAAACTTTCGGCATGGCTAAAGAAACTTAACAAACTTTCCTAAGTCAGTACCTTGAAACGGGCCCTCAACTATGTCACAATCGAGAAGGATACACGGGACAGTTGTCTACATACCGAATATTTGCAACCGATTACATCATTGGCGGCAAACAAATCCGATTTATCAGAAGGAATCATCACAAATAACGTGGTTCACGATATTTGTGTAATCATTCATTTTAGGAGGAATTATCAATGAGAACGATTAAACTCGGAAGCACGACGCTGGAAGTACCGGTAGTTGCGGTTGGCTGTATGCGTATTAATTCCTTGGATAAAGCAGGGGCGGAGCGTTTTGTCCAAACGGCACTGGAGCAAGGGGCAAACTTCTTTGACCATGCGGATATTTACGGCGCCGGCACATGCGAGGAAATCTTCGCGGAAGCCATTCATATGAACGACAGTGTTCGTGAGAATATTATTTTGCAATCCAAATGCGGGATTAAGCCGGGCGCTATGTTCGACTTCTCGAAGGAGCATATCCTTGCTTCGACAGATGCCATTCTGAAACGTCTCAAAACCGACTACCTCGACATCCTGCTCCTGCACCGTCCGGATGCGCTTGTCGAGCCGGATGAAGTGGCAGAAGCGTTCGACCGTCTGGAAAGCTCCGGCAAAGTACGTCACTTCGGCGTATCGAACCAAAACCCGATGCAAATCGAGCTGCTCAAAAAATCGGTGAAACAGCCGATCGTGGCGAACCAGCTTCAGCTCAGCATCACCAACGCGAACATGATCTCCAATGGCATTAACGTGAACATGGAGAACAGCTCCGCAATCAACCGCGACGGCAGCATCCTCGACTACTGCCGCCTGCATGATATTACGGTTCAGCCTTGGTCGCCATTCCAATACGGCTTCTTCGAAGGTGTATTCCTGGATAACGACAAGTTCCCTGAGCTGAACAAAGCTATCGATGCGATTGCCGGCAAATATGACGTGAGCAACACAACAATTGCGATTGCTTGGCTGCTCCGCCATCCTGCCAAAATGCAGCCGGTTATCGGCTCGATGAACATTGAGCGTCTGAAGGACTGCGTGAAAGCAGCCGACATTACGCTTACCCGCGAAGAGTGGTACGAAATCTACCGCGCAGCGGGCAACATTTTGCCATAAGAAGCTTTCAAGATCTTCAGCAGCCTCTGGTCCTGACCAGGGGCTGTTTCTTTGCATAAAGCAAGAATCATCAAGAACATAGGTTTCCATTCGTATACAATGAGGACATCGGTAACGGGGAGGTATACATTCGAGTGAAGCAGGACTATCTGGTGCAGATTCAACAGACGATTGATTACATTGAAGCCCATATTGGCGAGGAGCTGTCTTTATCGCGGCTGGCGCAGGTTGCGAAGCTCTCGGACTTTCATTTCCACCGGGTCTTTCAATCCATGGCAGGAGAGACCGTGATGGAATATGTGCGTAAACGGCGTCTGGCGATATCCGCTTACCAGGTGGCTTATTCGGATACGAAGCTGATTGATATCGCTCTCGATACCGGATTTCAGAATCATGAATCCTTCACCCGCGCCTTCAAGCGCATATTCGAAATGACGCCGACCGAGTACCGCAAACGGGGGATCAAGCCTCCTGCCTACTCCAGGCTGAATGTGCTGCAGCGCAAGTACAATCCCTATTTAGGAGGAATACGAATGGAACACAGGATTATAACCAAACCTGCCTTCAAAGTAATCGGCTACGAAATCCGTACAAGAGCAAACGGAGACAATCATAAAGAAATTCCGGCCTTCTGGCAGGAGTATATTCAGAAAGAGCTGTACAAAAACATCCCGAACCGTGTACACAAGGAGACTCCCGTCGAGCTTGGCATCTGCCATAACTTTGATATGGGATCGGACAGCTTCTCTTATCTGATTGGCATGGAAGCCGAGAATTTCGAAGGCGTAGAGGGCGAAGACCTCGTATGCCGCGAGTTCGAAGGTGCTGAGTACGCCGTATTTACCACACCTAAAGTTCCACGGGAGCAGTTCTCCTCTTCTATTCAAAACACCTGGATGACAATCTTCGGGGAATGGTTCCCCCACTCCGGTTACGAGCATGCCGGTACGCCGGAGTTCGAGCTGTACGATGAGCGCAGCAACCATGATCTTCCCGAAATCCAGATGGATATCTATATCCCAATTAAGAAAAAGGCTTAGAAGAGCGATTATTATGATACGTTGGATTTCATACAGCATAATGGAGCATATTTGACTGGCCGCTCACTCTACAATGGATTCTCTGCAGTATAATCAGTCCCATTTGAATGATTGCGGCTCATTCTGGCCTTTATACTGGAGTAATCCAACGTAGATTGCAAATCATTCCTTCCATCACGATTGTACTGGAGGAAATCCAGCGTACGATGGGAGTGGACTCCCCAAAGTCATTTGAAATAGACCTTTGGGGCAATCTCTACTAGGAATCAGAATGCTAGAGAGGCCGTACCATCTGTCAGCAATGACTGATAGGATACGGCCTCTTTTCTATGTGTCTTCTTATGAATTAATAAGTCCAGCTGCAACCAGCATACGTTTCATCATAATGGCCGATTCCGCACGGGAGATTGCCTGCTGCGGCAAAAGCTTCCCGTTTGTGCCTTTCACAATGCCCTGCTTCGCTCCGGATGCTGCCGCTGAACGTGCCCAGCTGTCGATGCTTGTATGATCGCTGAACTGGCCAATCAAGCTTGCTGATTCCATCTCGGAGGCCTGTACCAGTCCTGTCATTGCAGAAGCCCGGTTGATCATTACAATAGCTTCCTCGCGCGAGATTGAGGCGTTCGGATGGAAGCTGCCGTCGGCATAACCCGTAACAAGGCCGTAAGATACGGCTTGGAAAACTGAATCATGATACCAGTCCTTCGTACTGACATCACGGAAAGAGATCTTGGTATCCTCCTTCGCGGCATGGATGCCTAGTGCACGGAGCAGGATGGTTGTAAACTCAGCACGGGTAACGGAGCGGTCCGGTACAAACTGGTCTGCCGACACACCTTGAATGATCATGCGGGATGCCAGATCATTAATATCGGCTTTTGCCCAGTGGTTCGTCACATCGGCAAAGGTTTTCGTATGCCATACGACTGCATAGGTGCTGTTCGTCAGGCTGTTGATTTGGGCGTAGTACTTGCCGTCAACCAGTGTAATCAGGGTTGGTTCATGCATAATTGTACCATCACTATTTACTACAACACCTGTCGTAATCCGGGATGGATCAACACCGTCAGGAATAGCGATTGTACGATTCACATAATTGGAGAACCGGTCTATCGAGACCGACTTGCCCCCGTAACTCGCCGTAACCTCGAAATTGACTGGCGGAGCGATAAGGCTCGCACCATTCGCTTCAACCGCTTGCTCGGCTTTCTCAGGCTCTGCAGTTGCTGCAATCGTGACATGAATCTTGATATCCTGAAGTGCTGTTCCCGCACCCAATTGTCCGGCAACCTGATCAATATTCATCTGCGAGGCATATAAGGTATAGCTCGCCTGGTTCGTCTGGATCACAAGTGCAGCATCCGCATTCTCCATAAGCTTCACCAGCTGCCCGTTCAGTTCCCCAACGACTACATCGCGATTGCCGTCTACAGGAAGCGTCAGCGTCTTGATCTGGTTCTTGTTTAGCTGCTCGGCCACTTTATCGTTATCTACACTGATGGTGGTCACGTTGCGGCCGTTGATGGTTGCGTTCGACAGGGTAGCCGATTCACCTTGGTCCTTGCCGTCTACAATCACTTTCACCTTACCGGAATCAGCCGGCGGGTTCGGATAGACGTTAACCATGCCCTCTTTCACGGACACAGGCAGGGAGTTCATATCTCCATCGGTAAAAGTCAGATTAGAAGGATCTTCCGTATTAACGGCCAGTCTCTGCTTCGCTGATTCCGAACCGGATTTCGCTTTAATCTGCACAACAAACAACTGGCGCGCCTCACTAATTAATCGGTCACCGCCCGTCGTGTCAACCCAGATCACGCGAAGCCATCCGTTATCCGCATCAATATTGGACAAGAAACATCCTTCCGGCGATTCACTGCATGTCTCTGCATTAGCATCGCCGTATTTCGACGTCACACTAACAACTTCAAGAGCCTTTGGATCGTAATCCAACTGGACATTATACGAACCAATTCCTCTCTCCGGCTGCTTGATCGATACCGGAACATTCGCTGTCCGGCCTGTATTAACATTCACATCGCCAATCGTCAGTTGAACGGGCGTGTCTGCTGCGGCATGTGCGCGGGCATTGCCAAAGGACAATCCGCTCAGCAGCAGAGCAACAGCCAGCATAGACGTTAATAAGGGTTTATAAAATGTCTGCTGTAAAGTCATATTGAGCCTCCATTAAGTAAGTTATGAAATTATGGCGTATGATGGCCCATATACTCAAATGTATTCGCCGGATAAGTTGTCCACTGATCCATGTCAAATTCAGTAGAAGCGCCGTTCACACCGGAATTACGAACAAGCGTGGTCGGGCTGGACAACAATCCACCCGGCCCTGTTGCGGCTGGATCACCAAGGACATCAATCACCTGATCACCTTTTTTCAGAACAATTCCTTTTAGAATAAGGTTATCGCCCTGATTAAACTCAAACTCTTCGTTATAGCCTGCAGCCCCAGTAAGAATCTGGAAGTCGTAAAACTTCGGATCAATATAGATATAGACATTATTTTTCCACGCTGACGAGAAAAGCTTCTGTGAGCTGACAACAGTTCTGCCCTTCACCGTATCATAATGATACAACCATAGTGAATAGGTGTTACTCGGGGCTGGATTGCTGCCTGGAGCCCGCTCCGGATAATACAACTCAACAGCCATATCATAAACTCCAGTCCCCCGCAAAAACTCCGAGATATACATCTCAGGCACAATTTCAACTGAGGTTGCCTTGAAGGCAAACGCGTTGACCGTCTTGTTGCCGATGAGGTTGGCATCTACGAAAGCCCCTGCTTCAATCCCCACATAATACTCCGTATTAGTCGTGAACGCATTATGCTGAATCGTTACGTTCGAGCCGTTTACGGATACTTTTGCCGCATCGCCCGCATCAATCGTCTCGACTGCACTGCCATCGGATTTTCTATAAATCGTAATAGTCTTTCCTGCCATGGCTGTGACGTTCTTATCCCATGTCACCGTAAGCGGATCAGCCTTCTTCACCCCGGTTGCACCAATTGCAGGGATGGTGCTGATCACATCCGGCTCAATCTCCGCCTTAATAGTCAGGTCCTGCGACGTAATCGCATGTTGGCTTGTGACAGCCGAAGACAACGCGGTAACGGAGAAGTTCGTAATATCCGTATCAAAGTCCGTTCCATCATAATCAAACATGACATAAGCCGTATGCTCATCAAACACAGCCGCCCCAACAATCTCCAGCCCTGCCGGTGCATGGTTCAGCGCAAAATCTTCGATATCTACATTGCTCAGGAAAATATCCTCATCGTATTTGCCTCTAAAAGTATCCCCGTCCAGAGTTAACAAAACGAATGCTCCAGCATCTAAGGAGCCCTCGGCCAGCGGTAAATTTTCATCTTCAACAGCAATCAATTCACGGGAATCCTTAGATGTAAACGTCCAGTTAGTCATACCCGAGAAGCTGTTGCCCGCCGCATCCTTCACAGCGCCTTCTTCAATCTCAATCTGGTAGTCCTTCAGCGTATCAAATGGCTCATGCTGAATGGTCATACTGTCGCCATGGACTGTAACCTTATCGGAATCAGAGTCAATTGTATAAACAGCAAACTCGGTGTTATCCGTAACATTCAGGATGGTCACCTTCTTGCCGTTCACCTGTTCAATCGGCTCGCTGAAGGTAATCGTAAGATCATCGGTCTGACTTACTTTTGTTCCATTGTTGACTGGACTCAGACTGATCACCGCAGGAGCAATCGTATCCGGTGTAGAGAAGTTCCATGCTGACACTTCTTGCAAACCCGCGTAGTTGTTGCCCGCCGCATCCTGGAAGGCCCCTGCATCTACTTCTACATAAAAGTCCGCGCCATCCGCCAAGTTCGGGTTAAGCAATGTCACGGTATCCCCGTTAATCTCAACACTGTTTGTATCCGTAACGCTATAAGTCTTAAAGAGACTGTCGTCGGAAGCACGATAAATCCGAGCCGTCTTGCCGCTCACCGCTTGGACAGGCTCCGAGAAAACCATAGAGAGTGCCGCTGTGCGATCCACGCCGGAAGCATCATCGGCTGGCGTTGTTGCTTGGAGAATAGGCGCAATCGTGTCTGGTGTCGTAAATGACCAGTTGGTACCGCTAAGGCCTTCAAAAGCGTTGCCGCTCAAATCAGCAAAAGCTCCCGCCTCTACTTCGATGGAGTATGAGGTTGTCTCGGCCAATCCCGGATTAAGAATCGTAACCGTCTTGCCGCTGATCGTCACTTTGGACGAATCTGCAGCGTCATAGGAAACAAGCACGCTTTGATCAGCGTTAAGGACCGTTATTTTTTTACCGGTGACGGCTTGTACATTCTCATCCATCGATATTGTGAAAGCCGTATTTTTATTCGCATCCGCTGCCCTGTTCAACGGAGACAAGGAAGCTGCGACAGGAGCAACGGTATCTTCCGTCATAAAGCTCCATGCTGTGTTTCCGGAAATGCCTGCATACGGATTGCCGACAAGATCTGTGAAGGCCCCTGCATCAATATTCACGTAATAGGCTGCCGCGTTCCCCAGACCCGGATTAATAAGTACAACTGTATTACCCGTAACCGTTACCTTAGACGTATCTTCAACGGTATAGGATTCAATAAGCTGATTGTCTGACTCGCGATAAATTTTGATCATTTTTCCCGCTGCTGCCTTAATTGGTTCATTAAAAATAATCTGCAGCTGATTCGTTCTGCTTGCGGCATCCGCATGAAGAACCGGGGTTGTACCAGTTACCAACGGCGGTGCTGTATCCGGAACGGTGCTGCTTGTGCTTGCCTGCACTGCAGAGCCTTCCGCTCCATGCTCATCAACCGGCGTCACTTCGAAGAACAGGTAGTGATCAACATCGGCTTCCTGTACGGTATACGTTGTGCTTGTTTCAGCAGCAATCGGCATTTTGCCGGAACCGTCCGGCTCGGTACCGCGGTACCATTGATACAGCGAGGTGCCTTCCGCATCATCCTCCGGGTCGGCAAAGCGGTAGCTGCCTGTCAGGACACTGCCTGTATGTACGATTCCTGTAACGGCAATTTGATCAGCGGCTGGCGCATCATTATTGTCCTTCAGATCGGCAATAAACCTTACCCCGCCTGTTGCCGGCGTCTTGCCTACATAGCTGTTCATCAGTAATGTCGCATCCGCTGTCGTAATGAGACCGTCCCGATTCACGTCCAGTCTGTTTTTCTCTTGATCTGTCACCGAAAGCTTCGAATTAATAACTTTATAGATATACAGCACGTCGGCTGAAGTAATTAGGCCATCTCCCGTTGTATCTCCAAGCAGGGTCACATTCAAATCAACATAATCGGTTAAAGCGAGTGTTGTGGAACCGCTTCCGGTAATCGCCAGACGAGTAACACCCGGCTCTTTGATCCGAACCTCAATTCGGCCATTAGACTCCGATGCCGATGCAACATTTGGCTTGCTGGAGAAAGTCGATACCGCAACAGGACCGGTAAACTGCGGGAATACTGCACCAACATCAAAGCTGAAGGAATCTCCATTTACCGTCATATCGGCATTTAGCCACCCGCTGTCCCCCGTAACAGGCACCAATACCGTATTGGCCGGCCCTGCATGCACGGTTTGTTCCCCAACTAGCGGTACAGTAAGCAATAGAACCGATAGAGCACAAGCCGCTCCCTTCGGATAACGAGAGCTGTTCATTCGTACATTCATGTCATCGTTCCTCTCCTGGTGTTTGAACTTCGAATTGACAATTAAGACCAAAGAACTATCTCTCTGCATCCAACCACATGTCTTTACGCCTACTATTCGACATGAACTTTCAATTCCCTTTACATCGAGGTCATGATTTCCCCATTTTATTGTCGAATTTCTCCTGCCGGCCGACCAAAATACTTTATTACTAAAATTTCCTGCAACCCTGTGCGAACATGGTTCGTCTAAGGGGAAGAAGGTTAAGCTATTAATAAAAACCAGGCGGTGAACATCATGAAAAAAATCAGCACCCTTATTCTTCTTGTGACGCTCAGTTTGACCCTGCTCCTTGCAGGCTGCTCGAAGGCCGACAATCCGGCTAACAGCCCGGCAGCAGAGACCGGGAACAACTCTTCCTCTAACTCTAACTCTCCAGCAGACTCTAATAATACAGGTACGAGTATGCCTAGCACCGAACCTGACGGGGACAGCGCTTCGCAGCAACCGGGCAATGGCAATACCGGAGAAAGCACTCCTTCGAATCCAACTCCAATCAGCACAAATGAACAAGCGCTTCAGATCAGCAACGTTACAGCATTGCGTCTTGCTGATTCGAAATCCGGCTGGTTAGCCGGTAACGGCAAAATTGCAAGAACGGATGACGGCGGTGCTCACTGGAAACTTCAATATTCCGGAAGCAAGCCAATTAATCAGATTTTTGCCCTCAGCAGCACGAAGGTGTGGGCGACTATTGGCGACAACAATACCAAAAACCTGATCCTCATACAATCGACCAACGGCGGCAAGTCCTGGACAAAAGCCGGTACAGTGCCTAACCATGGCTATCTGCACTTTACGAATGACAAGACAGCTTTCAGCGGCGATTCGGTAACCAAGGACGGCGGCAAGACATGGACAATGCTGCAGACTCCCGGCAAAGCGATTGGCGATGTGTACTTCCATGACGTGAACAACGGCTGGGCCGTACAATATGTGAATGGCAGCATTCTGTTCATGCATACAACGGATGGCGGCAAAACATGGAACACGGTTATGACTCGCAAATCGGAAGAGTCGCCTAATAATGTCATCATCCGCTCCACAGCAGCAAACGATGCTTGGATCGAGCTTATTGGCGGCTCCGGCATGTCGCAAACGTCCTACTCTCTCTTCCATACCGCTGACGGCGGCAAAACATGGCTCCCTGCCATCGTGAAGAACGGCGCAGGCTCCGGCCCGGCACCTGGCTTTACAATGGATGATCCAACGGTTCCCAAAGATATGACCAGCACAGGCCCTGGCACGCTGTATGTCGTGAACCCGCAAACAGCCATTATGGGCGGACAATGCCAAGCTTGCGATAAAGCAAACACCATCATGCAGACAACAGACGGCGGGAAGCATTGGACAATCAGCAAATCCGAATTTACAGGCTACGGTACCCAATATATTGGTGCATCTGATGCAAACCATATCTGGTTCATCTCCACAGATGCAACGAATGCGGCTGTGCTGAACACATCCGCGGACGGAGGCAAGACCTGGCATAAGATCTACACCTTCAAGAAGCCTCAAGAGAAATAACAACGCGAAAAAGCCCTTCTGCGGACCCGATTCATTTCGGCGTACGCAGAAGGGCTTTTTCTTTTTATATGGTTAATTGCTCGTATCCTTGACCGCTATCAGCTCTTTCCTGTGCGAATAGGCAAGCAGCAAAAAATTAATAATGCCCAGGAGCACATACGGCCAAGGGTAACTATCCAACACCAGATAGACCGCTAACAGCAGCATCCCCAGCACCACATGAAAAGCATCTGTTTCCGAGGAGGTTGGTCTGCCCTTATTCAACAGCCGTGTTGCCGATAGCAGCACCGCCAGAATAATGGCATACGCCAGAGAGGCCGCGAATCCGGTCAAGCCGCTCCAGACGCCAAATGTGACGGCGATGGCCTTGCCGCCCTTCCAGCCCGTAAACGGGGAGAAGATATGGCCAAGAATAGCCGCCGCTGCGGGAAAAACCAGGCCGAAGCCCGTTACTGCACCGCTATGATGCAACCAAAGCATGGGCAGGAAGCCTTTTAGAAAATCAAGAGCAATACCAATCAGACCATAGCCGTACCCCGCCGCCCTCCACAGATTAATGGCACCGGGATTGCCGTCGCCGTACGCTCTAAGATTAAGCCGCTTCATTCGTCCAATCCAGTACGAGAACATGAAAGAACCTGCAAGAAAAGCTGCCGTTGTCCATAATAGGATCATGGATTGCCTCTCCCTCCTACCTCAATGCTTCTGCCCTTCCAGGCTACCTTCCGCAGAAACACCACCTGATATAGAGAATAAAGCATAATGTACAAGAAGAAGACCGTACTTAATAGATGAACGGCGGGGAGCCATATCCCGAAACGCCCGGTATAGCGAACGAAATAATAAATTTGCAATGTATACAATACATAACCGATGGCAAGGGGCAGCAAAGCCGAAGTCCCGATGACAAAAGGCGCTGCTTCCGCCGCAATTAATCCGATCAGCCAGACGGCAACGAGCAGCGTTGTACGGATATTAAGCTTGCTTGTGCTAAGCACCGCCCCTTTGCTGAAGCCCTCAATTTCGCTCTTGATTCCCCCCGGATACATGCGAAAGGAGACTATACCGCGTCCAATATAATTCGTCACTTTGACCCCGGCTTCAATGAACCGTGCTCCGAGGTTGAGATCATCGAGCACTTCCCCCCGGACGCTTTCATGACCCTTGGCTTGTTCATAGTCCTCTCTGGTTGTCAGAATACAGGAACCGTATAAGCCTTTATCCGGGTTTGTCCGCTCCATGGGAGATGTAAAGGCAAATAAACCTAACAGATTCGGGATAAGCGCCAGCCGCTCATAAAATTTCTCCGCCACATGATAGGGAACAACCGAAATAACCCCGCCTTCTGTCTCCCGTGCTGCCATCAGGGAGCGCAGCGCATCTGGCGCAAGGCGAATATCCGCATCCAGAAACAGAATCAGATCGCCGCTGGCCTGCAAATAACCGTTCCATACCGCCCAGTTCTTGCCTGTCCATCCTGAAGGGAGCTCCGGATTCGAGATGACGGTTACACCATAGCTTTCCGCAATAGCTCTGGTACGGTCTTCCGAATGATCGTCCACCACAATAATTTCATACGGTTTGCAAGACTGATCCTCAAGGGAACCCAGCAAAAAGGGAAGATTACTTTCCTCATTCCGGGCCGGAATAATGATCGACAGCTTCCTCTGCTGAACAGGATTATCACGGTTGACGGGCACCGTATTTTTTCGGAACAACACAAACCCCATGACTGAGGCGAATACGAGTAAGGCTGTGGTTAATACCCCCATATCTCATACCCCCAATAGGCTTATATAACAAATATATGGCTTTGGCAGTCATTCTAAGAACGTTTATCTGTCCGGACGGCGGGCTTGTTTTTTATAAAAGCCTGCCACTCGGCCAGCTTTTAGGTCCACGAGGGACCTTCATTTCACGGCAATACTCATATTAAGGACGGTTTAAACAACTTGAAAAAAACGCCTCACGGCAGCCTTTAAGTTCGCACTGCTACTTTTGAATATACGAAAGCAACGGAGTGTTAGGAGTTTCCTTACGTTCCGTTGCTTTTTGTATCTTCTATTCTGTATTCGTATCCGTGAACGCTTTGTAGTACTCCGGCGTCATAACGCCCATGCATGCCTCACATTGGAATTGTGGCGGAAGCAGGGAGTCCCCGTCATCCATCGCATCCACTGACGGACTATTTTCCTCGGTATCTCCTCTTTCGCACCTCCCGCCTATGCTGCACATCATGCAGCATAATGATGCGTTTGAGCTCATGTATGGGATTGACTACTAGCTGGCTAACGTTCCTCCCCCTCTACATTGCACCTATTGCAGCATATTAAAGCATTTAGGCTCAATAATGAGAAATATCCTGCATGGAATGCAGGATATTCAGACGAATTAGCCGATTTGGGCTCATTTCGGCGAAGTATACTGCATTCTGTGCAACATATCCCGCCTTCACCCACCATTCTGGACCAATATGCTGCATTTCGTGCAACGTAAGTTAGGGGGAGCAGAACATGAGCGATAGCGGTCGGTCAGTCAGATAGAATAAGAGTCAGCGGGGGGCGGGGCAAATAGCCAAGTAACCAATTAGTTACAGTCCCGCCATCCTTAGGAGGGACAGCATACGTTTTGCGAATGAAATATAAGCACAGTATGGAACAACTTATACTTTCTTATATTTTGAGAAAACCTCTATCGTGGCCTTTCGAAGAAGAGCGACCGCGTTTAGAGGTAGGTTGTATCGCCAATATGAATTTGTTCTTCCGACTTGCTCAGAAACTTATAAACTCTTATGTGGTAAGAAGGGTTGCATCATCGCCAGTGATAATGCAGCCTTTCTCCCTTATCTTTTATTTCGCGTAATCAAACATCGACTGAACGGTTACTCTCCCCGGTGCTGCAGCAACAAACTTAACGCTGTCTGCCGCTTTCCGTTTGAATTGAACCTTAACGGGAATACCCGGAATCAGATCAAAGAAGTTGTCTGTAAAGATACCTTCCTCTTCCGCTTGAATCCATACCTGCTTGGCTAACTGCTTGGCCGTTAATACAAACGACGTTCCTTCGCTGTCACTCTCTTCCCTAACAGCGATCTCAGGGTCCGAGAGCTCCAGATCCTTCGTATAGACAAAATAATGCTCGGAGCGTGACAGCTCTTTACCTGCTTGGATAAGACGCCCAGACAGTAACGTGCCATTAGGATTAAACTCGCCCAGCTGCTCTGCGGATAAGGAGAGAACCCGTTTAGCCGAACGGGCACCTATAGCTATGGTCTCGGAGCCCTGCTTCAGCAGCTTGCCGTCCAGCTCATACAAGCTCCACTCCAGTACAGCATCGATGGACTGTCCGAGATCCGATACAATATGGAAGTTAACCTTATCCTCCACTTGATCAATCGACAAGAGAAGATCTTCAAAGCTTTTCTTAATCAGGTATTGCGCTGCCTTCCATCTGCCGAAATAGTCCATGCTTGCCCAGGAGGCAACCGGCCAGCAGTCATTAATCTGCCAATACAGCGATCCCATGCAATAATCCATACTCCGGCGATGGGCTTCAATGGCCTGCTTCATCGCTTCGGCCTGCAGCACCTGACTGATGTAAAGGAAGGAAGGAAAATCCTTCGGCTGCTTCATATACCGGTCTGCATAATCCTTGATCAGGAAGTTACCTCTGCCATTCTTCTGATGATGCAGCATCACCTCGGAATCAAGCGCCATGTCCTGCTCTCCCGCATAAGCCCGCACTGTCTTATATTCGGGGAAAGATTGGAAGCCGTACTCACTCATAAAGCGGCCAATATTCTGGTTATACTGCTCGAACGGCTCCTGGGCATGCCATACCGCCCAATAATGAATATCGCCATGCGAGGAGTTATTTGTCGCATGCTGCTCGCTGCTGCCTGTCAGACGCTGCATCGGGGATGACGGCCAATACTCGATATCCGGTGCCATTGCCGCAACAACCTCCGGCAGCACCTGATGGAACACTGCCTCGTAATCCGCCCAGATTTGCTCGCGCTGCTCGCTCGTATATAACTTCTTCCAGCCCCAACCGCCGTCTTCTACATATTGCGACCAAGCAGTATCCATTTCGTTATTCCCGCACCACAAGGCGATACTTGGATGGTTGCGCAAGCGGCGTACATTATCTTCCGCTTCCGCACGCACACTGCTCAGGAACGCTTCATCGCCGGGATACATGCTGCAGGCGAACATAAAGTCCTGCCAGACCAGAAGCCCGTTCTCATCGCATAATTCATAGAAAATATCCTGCTCGTAGATTCCCCCGCCCCATACGCGGAGCATATTAAAATTCGACTCGACCGCACTCGCAATCTCATGACGGTAACGCTCAGGCGTCACTTCCGCGAAAAAGCTGTCATTTGGAATATGATTGGCACCTTTCGCGAATACAGGAATTCCGTTCACTTCGAAGAAGAACGACGATCCATGCTCATCCGGCTTGCGAATAAGCTTTATGGAACGAAGGCCGGTCACAGCCGAAGCCTGGGCCAGTTCTGCTTCTCCTTGCGAGACAGCTGCTGTAAACGTATACAAGTTAGGCTCTCCTAGACCACGCGACCACCACAGCTTCGGCTGTTCCATTGTAAGCGGCCAAGCAACGGTCTGCGCGCCTTGCTCCAGCCTAACACGGCGAGTCCATTCCTGCCCGTCATTCGTACCTAGCTTAAGCTCAAATTCACCGCTGCTCTCCGATTCAATACCCAGCTGTACCGTGATTTCCGCCTTTGCCGCCGTCACTTCATCCTGCTGGATATACAGGTCGGCCATTCTTGCGCCGCTCCAGCCTCTCAGATAGACCGGCCTGCCGACCCCGCTTGTAGCAAACCGCGGACCCCAGTCCCAGCCGTAATGATACGGCGCTTTGCGCGAGAATACGCTTACTTTTTTGTCCTCCAGGCCTCCAATTGCAGAATCATCATTAGGTGCCGGCAGCCCGGTGCCATATGCCTCCAGCTTGGCCAATCCCTCATCAATCGGGGAACGGAAGCGGATATACAAGCGGTTGCCCTTTTCCCGTACGTAAGGCTTCACATCAATCGTCCAGGTGCGGAACATATTGTCCGCCGACAAGATCAACGCATCGTTCAAATACACATCCGCGTACGTGTCCAGCATCTCGAACACCAGCTCGAGCTTGGCCTGTGCAAGCAGTTCACCAGGGGTATCAAACACCGACTCATATTCCCAGATCTTCTTATCAATCCACTGCAGGTCTTTCTCATTTGTCCCGACAAACGGATCGGGAATGAGTTCATTCTTGAACAGGTCCGTATGCACGCAGCCAGGCACAAATGCCGGTCTCCACTCCTGCTCCTCACTATGCTTAAACGTCCAGTCCGTAATTTGCCACTTCAACTCGCTCATTAGAATCCTCCTAGATAGTAGGCCGTTGCCAATGCTATTCGTGAAAATGGTTGTATTCGACTGTAGTATAACGGAGTACCGAAACAAATGTATACCTCACTAATTTATACTTTTTTCAGGCTTATTTTATAGATTATTTGAAAGCGCAAGCTACAATGGAAGAGAAATGAGGTGCATCCCAAACATGTCCATTCGAAAAAAACTGATTCTGTCCTACACCGCGATGGTCGCTGTTCCGGTCATTTTGTTTGGCCTGACGATCGCGCTGCTCGGGAACTTGCTTATAAAAGACGCCCTGCCGGGAGCCGGCAGCGGAGGTGAAGCTTCGAGCCATTCTTTCCCTTTCGCCTCCATCCGGGAGCTGTTTATGGGCCGTACGGAGCTGTCATCCGGCTTACGGTTTGTTGCAGAGCATGATCCCAAGCTGCTGTCCGATCCGGCTTTTCTTGCCTCGACGGAGGATGAACTCCAGCAGGTGGAGGCCGGGATGATTGTTATCCATAATAATCAGATGACGTATGCCTCGCCGGGACTGTCTGCGGATACCATACTAGCTGAGGTACAAGGCGGCGGCACTCGCCAAAAGGCAAATCATCCCGGCCCGCCAAGCGGTGACGAATGGGAGACAATCGATTATTCCAGCCCGGACGGCAGTACCGGCAAGCTTGTGATCGTGACGGATTTGGAGCCGGTTGCGGGCTTTTTCAAAAGATTGTTCCCGACCATCCTGCTCACCCTGCTTGCCGCGCTGGCTGTCACCAACGGCGTGCTGACTTATCTCGTCTCTCGCAGCATCATTAGACCGCTATATGCCTTGAAAGAGGCGGCCGGCTATATCCGGGAAGGCGATCTGGATCATGCCATTCATCTCAGAAGACAAGATGAGATCGGACAGCTTGGAGCAGCTCTCGAAGAGATGCGCGTGCGGCTGCAAGGCTCATTATCCGCCCAGCTTGAGCTGGAGCAAGGCCGCAAGGAGCTGCTCGCAAATATCTCGCATGACTTGAAGACACCGATCACCGCGATTCAAGGCTGCACCGAATGCCTTCGGGATGGCATTGCCGATACCGAAGAGAAACGCCAGAAATATGTACAGATGATTGCCGGCAAAACAAGCGAGATGAACCGAATGATCGAGGAGCTGCAGCTGTATTCGACTCTGGATACCGGCAAGCTGCCTTTTCACTGGGAAACGGTTAATTTAACGGCCTATATGATTCAGCTCGTTAATGAATTGCAGCCTGACCCCCGATTCAACGGTACGGAAATCACTTTTGCAAACAGCTTAAGCATAGAAACTGCCCTCATACGGGCAGACCGGCAGAAGCTGCATCGGGTCCTTATGAATCTGGCCGATAATAGTCTTCAGCATATGAAAAGCGATCCAAAGAGGCTGCAATTCCTGCTGGATCAGGAGCCGGATGGCGTGTACCTGCTGCAAATACGGGATAATGGCGAGGGCATTCCTGCGGAGGCTCTGCCCCGCGTGTTCGACCGCTTCTTCCGGGCGGAATCCTCGCGTAGTCCGGGCAAAGGCAACAGCGGATTAGGCCTTGCCATCGTGAAGCAAATTATAGAAGCGCATGACGGAACGGTGACGGCCGCCAGCAGACCGGGCGAAGGAACAACAATACAGCTCCGGTTCCCTGCAGTCAGGCAGGACAAGCCGGATGATGAAGATGGAGGTCAAGGATGAAACGAATTTTAATCATAGAAGACGATCCTGTCATTGCCGAGGTGCAGAAGGATTATCTGCTTGCCTACAGCTTTGAAGTCGATATTGCCGAACGCGGCGATCTAGGTTTGGAGATGGCGCTGGCTGTTCAATATGATCTTATCCTGCTGGATCTGATGCTGCCGTCTCTGGACGGCTACGAGGTATGCCGGCGGGTCCGCGAAGCAAGCAATGTGCCTATCCTAATCGTCTCAGCCAAGAAGGAAGAGATCGATAAGATCCGCGGCTTTGGGCTTGGAGCGGATGATTACATTCTGAAGCCATTTGGACTAGGCGAGCTTGTTGCCCGGGTGAAAGCCCATCTATCGAGGTATGAACGGTTAGTCGGGCAGGGAGAATGGCGCCGGGATGAGCTGAGGCTGAACGGCATCCGTATCGAAAAGCATTCCCGCAGAGTGTTCGTGAAGGAGCAGGAGGTGCCTTTTACCGCCAAGGAATACGATCTGCTGCTCTATCTCGTTACCCATCCGAACCGGGTCTTCAAGAAAGAGGAGCTATTCGAGCGGATTTGGGGGATGGATGCCATCGGCAGCGATCATGCAACGGTGACGGTCCATATCAGCAAGCTGCGGGAGAAAATCGAGCGTGATCCATCCAAGCCCCAATATGTCGAGACGATCTGGGGCGTCGGATACCGGTTCAATATATAAGAGAGGAGGCTGGGACTGTTGAAAAAAATCAGCTTGCAGCAGCGGCGGATTTTACTCCTTCTTCATATTATTTTTGCGGCGATTATGCTTGGCGTGCAGGCCGTATTTATCATTCTGGCTTTAACTGCATCCGTTACGGACGATGCCGCTGTACTGCAAGCCTGCTACACCATTATGCATCTGCTGGCGGATTCCAGTGTGCGGGCCTCCACAATTGGCACAACGGTAACCGGCATTGCACTGTCGTTGCTGACCTCTTGGGGGTTGTTCCGCTACCACTGGGTTATCGCCAAAGAAGTGCTTACCCTGCTCGCTATTGGCATCGGCTTCATTGGTCTTCACGAGTGGACCCTGCATGGACTAGATGATAACGGAAGCTTAACCTTAACCGTCCATCATACCTGGCTGATGATCGGCATCGCTTTGCAGACCTCATCTCTTGTCATTATGTATATCTTGTCCGTGTGGAAGCCTGGCGGCAAACGGAAAATCCCGGCCTTATAAGGACCGGGATCTTCCTGCTCCCTGCTTTATTAGCAGCCGATGCGCTTATAATAAATCATCGTGGCATCAAGTCCGCCATCCGCCGATCTGGCGAAGTCCGGAATACGGCCTGCCAGCTGGTAGCCGAGGGAAGTGTATAGCAAATTCGAAGGATCTCCTTCCCTGGTGTCGAGCACCAGCAGCGACCGGTTTTGCTGCTGGCCAACTGCTTCCGCCTCCAGCAGCAGCAGCCGGGCAATGCCTTGCCGGCGGTATTCCGGATGCGTCATCAGCTTCGCAATTTCCGCGCGGTGGGAGCCGTTGGCCTTCCCGCATAGCTGCAGCTGTACGGTAGCTGCAATGCGCCCGTCTTTCCTGGCGGCGAGCAGCACCACATCCCGATTCGGAACACTCCGCCAGTAGTCCCTTGCTTCATCTTTGCTTAATGGCGGCAAGAAGCCAACGGAGGCACCGCCCTCGACCACCCGGACAAGCAGATCCGCCAGTTCATCCAGCGAAGCCTCGATCGACGTTATTTGTTCAATCCCAATCCTACCCCTCATGCTTGATTGCCTCCATTCTCCTCTGCTTGTTAGTCCAATCATAATGACATATGCATCATTTGTATAATGAATAATATAGGTTATTATAATTTATATTTTCGATGATGAAAGGGCGTTAAACATGGATTCCTCCCAACTCGAAGCATTTATCGCAATCGCTCGAATTCTTAATTTTACGAAGGCTGCCGAGCATCTTCATATCTCCCAGTCGGCCATAACCGCAAGGATTAAAGCGTTAGAGGCTGCTGTCGGCAAGGAGCTGTTCCAGCGGGATAACCGGAACGTCAGTCTGACGCAGGCAGGCATCGCCTTTTATCCTTATGCCGACAGAATGCTTCGATTATTTGAAGAAAGCAAGCTGACGCTGTCGGATACGTTCGAGCAATCGCTTGTTATGAGCGGTCCCGGCTCCGTCTGGCATTACCGGTATCTGTCGAATATTCTTGCCTTCAGACGTGACAATCCGCAGATTGCTGTAAAATTTTTAAGCAATATTGATCCCGACTATATGGTGCGTGATCTGCTGCTCGACGGGATCGTACATCTCGCTATTAAGTTTGATCCGCCGGAGCATCCGAAGGTGACCATGCAGCTGCTGTTCGAGGATAATATCCTGCTCGTGTCCAGCCGGCCCAGAGCTATTGCTGTGCGGAAGGAAGATTTTCGGTCAGCGGATTATTGTCATATTGTGTGGGGAGCCCCTTTTCCGGAATGGTTCGCCGGACTGGCTGGTCCCGGCTATGTTCCCGCCCTGGAGACGGATCATTCCGCCATTATGCTGACGATCCTGCTGCAAGGTGAAGGATTTGGCTTCCTGCCCCGTTCCATTGCGCAGCCTTATCTGGATTCCCAGCGCTTATTCGAGCTTCCTTGCGCCTTCGGGCTGCCGTCTATCCGGGCATACGCGACGTATTTAACAGACCGGCAGCAGCAGAGCAATGTTCTGCTTGGCCTCAAGCTGCTTGGAATTTCTTGATACAAGTGTCATAAGCTCTCTGCTCTCCTCATACAATTATTTTACTGACTCCTTATCGGAATAAAAGGGAGGATCGGGGATGAGACACGGTGAGCCCATAACGGCTGGCTATTCGATGATTGTAAGAGAAGATATACCAACAGGGCTGCGGTATGAAGCGCTTGTTGCTGCATTTGAACGGCAGATGGGAAGATGGGAGTCTGAGCTTGGAAGGCAGCTGGCTGAGCGGCAGGCGACTTGGGAACAGGTACAGGCTGCCGTGAAGCAGGCGGAAGGTCCGCATGGGCTGATGATTTTGGCAGAAGTGAATCAGAGTGAACTCCTGTCGCTTCATAATGGCAGCAAGCAAAGCCGTCTCTATCTGGTCGGCAATCCGCTTATCGAGGAACGCCTTATCGCCATCGACAGAAGAGCCGGCCTGTATGTTCCATTCCGCGTCACCCTGTACGATGACGGCAGCCCGCATGGCGCTTTTATTTCCTTTGACCGGCCTTCGTCATTCCTTGGCGCGCTCCATCAGCCGGCCCTTGCGCCGTTTGGACAACAGCTGGATGCCCGAATCTACAGCGTTGTGCGCTCGATCCTCATGTAGCTATATGGAAATAGAAGGAGGGTACTGCATCCTGCAGTACCCTCCTTCTATTGTCCCGCTGGTTAGTTAGAAACGTCCAATTGCCACAAATACAGCCAGCGCAAGCATAATGATGTTCATGCCGATACCGCTGTATTCGGCGCGTCTTGCATGGAAGACGGCTGCAAACAGCATAATGACGGCGATTCCGATCGCTGCAACGGGTGTCAGAACAGGCGCAATATCAACAGCCCAAGGCAGAATTAAACCCAATCCGCCAAGCAGCTCCGACAAGCCTACAAAAGCAACAAAGCCTTTTGAAGCATCCTTTGCCCATGGCATCGTTGCTTTCACTTTATCAATCTGAAAGGTTTTCATCACGCCAGCCGGAATAAACATTAACGCTAATAGTCCTTGTGCAATCCATAGTGCAATATTCATCACTGCAGCCTCCTTGATCATGTCTTCTTTATAGCGCTATAATAAGCCTCAAGGGCTGAAGAGCGGAAGTAGGCACATCAAATAAACCTAGTATCTAAAAAGATACCTTAAGCCCCGTACGGGATTGGAGGAATTACAATGGAGGATAACTGCAGAGTTGAGACCGCATTAGAGATTCTGGTCGGGAAGTGGAAGCCGATCATTTTATATCAGCTTTTCACCAAAGGCACGATGCGGTTCAGCGAGCTTCAAAGGACCTTGCCGAATATTACGAAAAAAATGCTCACCGCCCAATTAAGAGAGCTGGAATACCATGATATTGTTCATCGGAAGATCTATATGCAGATTCCTCCGAAGGTCGAGTATTCCATAACGGAATATGGCTTGAAGATGGGGCCTCTCATGCAAGCGATGCATGATTGGGGTAACTCCCATGTCCAGCATTTGAGCGAGCTGTACGGGGATGACCGGAAGTTGAAAGTGCGGGAAGCATCCGAGGATTGGGCGGAAATAAAATAGGCCGAAATAAAGGGGCCGTCTCAAAAGGTGATTGCTCACTGTAAAGATGGCTCGCATAGGTAAATAAAAACGTTTTTTATGAAAATATCGCTGCAGAGGGTTACCCTTGCAGCGATATTTTTGCTCTTGCT